>ERZ859980.996-NODE-996-length-13379-cov-1.999174_pt1 | contig 13379 bp, 19 predicted proteins | sample MGYA00509984_ERZ859980 | MGnify/ENA primary metagenome ERZ859980 (study PRJEB30046, sample SAMN00715173) | human gut metagenome | study: EMG produced TPA metagenomics assembly of the A metagenome-wide association study of gut microbiota in type 2... | reverse complement strand
TGCGACCGAGCGTGCGCCGATAGCAACATAAGACAAAAGATCGGACAGATAACGGTAGTTTTCGGGGTACAGCATTTCGTCCGCACAGGTAAAGCCTGTCTGCTCGATAGCCTTCGTGTGAAGACTTCTTACCTTGATAAGTCCCTCAAGCATATCCTCTTTCTTTGTCGGGTCAGGCTGATGTATCATGCCCTTGTAGCCTTCTCCTGTTGTACGGGGCTTGTTCGTGTATATTCTGGGAATTATCAGTATCTTATCCTTTACCTGCTCCTGAACGGGTACCAGCCTTGAAATATAGTCAAGGACAGGCTCTTCCTTGTCAGCAGAGCAAGGACCTATTATCAGCAGGAACTTATTGCTCTTTCCTGTGAATACATCGGCTATTTCTTTGTCACGCTGTTTCTTTGTTTCCACTATCTTGTCCGACAGAGGATACAGCTCCTTTATCTCCTTGGGAGTTGGGAGCTTTCTTATCATGTTCATACTCATCGCTTTTCTTTCCTTCCTATTGCGTATCTTAGTTATACATCACACCCGGAATTTTATTAGTTCCGTATAATCAAAAACCGCCCTCAGATTATTCCTAATCTGAGGGCGGATATATATCCACGGTACCACCTCAATTCACCGTACAGGTGCATAGCACTGGTATACGGCCTTTAAAGCTGTAACGGGCTTACCCGAATGGCTTACAGGCTCTGCGCTTTCGGCTCATCTCTCCGGAATGAATTCAGGCTTTATATTCTGTCGGCTCGCACCTAATCCGACTCTCTGTGAGAAATCTGCCGCCTTACTTTTTTCCATCTGCGATTTGTGGTGTATATTCGGTTTAATACCCGTTTTTCGGGTACAATGTAAGTATACCATGTCACTCGGTATTTGTCAATAGATTTTTACTCAATTTAAAGCGGAAAAGCGTTAAAGCGGAAGATTTTTCTGAAAAATGCGTATAAAACGGAAAATAACGTTAAAACTACAAATGCAGTAAAGCATAACTTGAAAGGAAAAAGCTATGGATAAGATAACTACCGGAAAGATAAAAAAGTTTTTCAAGGGCAAAGGTTTTGCGGGAGCGTTATGTCTGAGCGTTGTTGCTATAGGAATATCAACATATCTGACCTACGACAGCACGCTGAAGACAATAGCCGACGAAGAACCGCAAAAGCCCGATTCGACCGTATCGGCAGAGCAGGTGGACAACACGCAGAGCGGTATACCTAAGGACGAAACCTCAAAGAGCGAAGCCGACACTCAGCCGCACCTGCAAATAACTTTGTCAGAAGCACAGCAAAGCGTGTAATGCCGATTGAGAATGAAGTTATATGGGAATACAGCAACGGCGAGCTTGTAAAGAGCGAAACGCTCGGTGTATGGAAGACCCATGACGGAATGGACATCGCCGCATCGGTCGGAACAGATGTAAAAGCCGCCTGCACGGGCAAGGTCAAGGAGATAAAGGACGATCCCCTGTGGGGAATATGCGTTGTGATAGATCACGGCGACGGCTACGAAACGCATTACTACGGACTTGACAAGTCGCTTGAGGTCAAAGAGGGAAGCAATGTCGAATCCGGTCAGAAGATAGGCGTTACAGGGACTATCGAATGCGAGTCGAAGCTGGCACCTCATCTTCACTTTGCAGTAAAGCAAAACGGCAAGTGGGTATCTCCGAAAGAGTATATCAACGGTTAAGAAAAATCGGGTACGGCACAGTACCCGATTTTTTCTGTTGCAGTGCAAAGCATCGCAAACTTTGAGGGATTACCACACTTACCGTACCCTTTCCGTTTCTCTGACACCTCCGTTAACAATCCCTCAGTCACAGTGACGGAAAACGTGATTCTTCGCCAACATATCTTTTACTTTAATATAAAGCAATATTGAAAAACAACGTGCTTCACTGTGCCAGCTCCCTTTACACAAGGGAGCTAAAGGTGATACTGCTTTACCAACCCTTCCAAAACCGCACTATCCCACTCGCTTTTCGTGTTGCGAGTTCGACAGCCCCACTTCCCACAAAAACCGCCCACCTGCTGATGCAATTTTTCTGTTTTTCGTACCCAGGCTATTGACAAAGAGCCTATAATAACAGTAAAACCACGATTCCGCAAAAAGAATCGTGGTTTTTTATATCCTGCTTACAGCTTGAAATTAGCTGTATTTATTCTGTTTATAGCCCTTTTGAGCTTATACTCGGCAATATCAAGAGCTCGCTGATCGTCCTTGTACTGCTGCATACGTTCCTCTGCAAGAGCCTTTGCCTTTTCGGCACGGTCAACATCTATCTCGTCCGCCCATTCAAAAGACTGAGCCAGAATAGATGTCTGATCCTTTGTGACCTCTACAATACCCGAAGACACCGCACCTATACGGACAGTACCGTTAATGCGTATCTTTGCCTGTCCTATGGTAAGCGCCGCAACATAAGGCTCATGCTTTGCAAGTATGCCCTTGTCACCGACGGTAGTACGGACGATAACGCTTTCAGCCATACCGTCATACACCACTCCCTCGGGGGTAAGGATCTTCAGTTTGAATTCAGTCATATCATCTTTTCCTTTCCTGAGGAGTTAAAGGAACAGTACCGCATCCTCGAAATCATCGCCGGCTATATTTGCAAGCGCCGAAAATTTACCGTTCGAAAACGCAACGGAATAATCCTTTGTAAAGTAGGATACCTTGCTGATGTTGCCGTTCTTCTTGCTTATCGTTACGATGAAATGCTCATCGTCAGGCACACCTGCTTTTTCTCTTAACGCATCTGCGGTAATATCCTCGCCGTTGTCACGGTACAGACCGAGTGCGACCTTTTCCAGATTTACAGCCTTATCCTGCACGCTTTTTACCGTTTCACTGCTGACTACAGCCGAAGGTGCAGTTCCGCTTGATGTTACAGACGGTTTCGGAGATACGTCGGTACGCTTTTTTGTAGTTACTGCTACAGGCTTCTGCGTAGGCACTGCGGCGATTTTTGTATCCTCTGTTATCGTCGTTACCGTTGATTCTGGGGTCGGCAGAGGAGTCAGAATATCCTCGTCATTTACGGGTCCGTTCATTATAAACGGCAGACCGAGCGCAAGTACCGCAAGCAGCAGAGCCATAATTGTAGCGGGGCTGAAATAGCCCCTTTTATTATGCCTTCTCATTTTTAGCCTTCTCGACAGCCTCGTCGATAGTGCCTACGAACAGGAATGCGGATTCGGGAAGATCGTCGTGCTTTCCTTCGATGATTTCCTTGAAGCCTCTTATCGTTTCCTTAAGCGGAACATACTTGCCCTTCATACCCGTAAACTGTTCTGCAACGGAGAACGGCTGAGATAAGAAACGCTGAATCTTTCTTGCTCTTGATACGGTCAGCTTATCGTTATCGTCAAGCTCGTCCATACCGAGAATAGCGATAATATCCTGTAACTCGTTATAACGCTGGAGTATCGACTGTACCTGTCTTGCAACCTCGTAATGCTCCTCGCCGACTATCTCGGGAGTGAGTATTCTTGATGTACTGTCAAGGGGGTCAACAGCGGGGAAGATACCCATTGATGAAATATTTCTTGAAAGTACCGTCGTAGCGTCAAGGTGTGCGAAGGTCGTTGCAGGCGCAGGGTCGGTAAGGTCATCCGCAGGAACGTAAACCGCCTGTACGGATGTGATTGAGCCTTTCTTTGTAGAAGTGATACGCTCCTGCAAAGCACCCATTTCGGTCGCCAGCGTAGGCTGATAACCAACGGCTGAGGGCATACGTCCGAGAAGGGCGGAAACCTCAGAGCCTGCCTGTGTGAATCTGAATATATTGTCTATGAAGAGCAGTACGTCCTGACCTTCTTTGTCACGGAAGTACTCAGCCATCGTAAGACCTGAGAGGGCTACTCTCATTCTTGCTCCGGGCGGCTCGTTCATCTGACCGTAAACAAGCGTTGTCTTTTCGATAACGCCGGACTCGGTCATTTCATTATAAAGGTCGTTACCCTCACGGGTACGTTCACCGACACCTGTGAATACCGAAAGACCGCCGTGCTGTTTAGCGATGTTGTTGATAAGCTCCATAATAAGTACGGTCTTACCGACACCTGCACCGCCGAACAGACCTATCTTACCGCCCTTGAGGTAAGGTGCGATAAGGTCTACGACCTTGATACCCGTTTCAAGTACCTGTGTTGAACCCTCCTGCTCCTCGAATGACGGAGCGGGACGGTGGATTTCCCATTTTTCTTCTGTTTCGGGCTGGGGCTTGTTATCAACAGCCTCACCGAGCAGATTGAATATTCTTCCGAGGGTCTGTCTGCCTACGGGAACCTTTATTGATGCGCCCGTATCTACTGCCGGAAGTCCTCTTACAAGTCCGTCCGTACTGCCCATAGCAATGCAGCGTACCGTATCGTCGCCGATATGCTGTGCTACTTCTACGGTCAGCTTTTTGCCCTCGTGTTCTATCTCTATGGCGTTAAGCAGGTTAGGCAGATGCTCCGGGGGGAACTTTATATCAAGTACCGCACCGATGATCTGCACAACCGTGCCGATATTCTGTGGCATAGATCAGTCCTGTCCTTTCTTATTAATTCAGCGCATTAGCACCCGATACGATCTCGTTCAGCTCATTCGTGATCTTTTCCTGTCTTGCACGGTTGTACATAAGTGACAGGTTTGCGATCATTTCCTCAGCATTGTCCGTTGCGTTTTCCATAGCTGTTCTTCTGGCGCCCAGCTCCGATGCGTAGCTTTCGTTTACCGCACACATGATAAGGCTCGTTATGAGCTTTGGTATCACACGGTTGAAAACCGCCTCGGGACTTGGGTCATAGGTAGTGCCTGCCTTGTTTTCGGGTACTGCCTTGCCTGTCGGAGCGTCTATGGGGAGAACGGGCATACGGGTAGGGGTCTGTACAAGAGGAGATACAAACTGCGTAAAGAACAGCTCTATCTCATCGACCTCTCCTTTTGTGAAAAGATCTGTCGCTATCTGCGCTATATCGGCAGCGTCTGCCGTTTTGATATGCTCCGCAATGCCGGGGAACTGCGCCACTACGTCATATTCGTGCTTTGTAAAGAACTCCGCAGACTTCTTGCCGACAGCTATTATCTTAGGCATATATTCATTGCCGTGAGTCTGCTGTACCAGCTTCAGTATATTGGAGTTGTAACCGCCTGCAAGACCTCTGTCGCCCGCAATTACAATGAACAGACGGTTCTTTACCTCTCTGTGTCTTGTATATACGGTGCTTAAGTTCTCCGTTTCGCCTGCAATGCGGCACATTAGGGAATACTGTGCATCAAAGAACGGACGTGCGTCTTCGGCACGGAGCTTTGCCTTTCTGAGTTTGGAAGAAGCGACAAGCTCCATAGCCTTCGTTATCTGCATAGTGGACTCAACGCTTTTTACTCTGCGCTTGATGTCCTTCATATTTCCCGAAGCCATGCAAAGCCTCCTTTATCGGATATTATCACTGTCGATATAAGTCGTCTTTTTATAGAACAGCTCTAAAACCGTGAGCGCAAGGGTGAGTGCGGATATGCTCAAAGCAACGATGCTCAGTACAAGTGATGCCTTTTTCATAACTATTCTTCCTTTCGCTTAAATCTTATATCTTAGTCTTAAACGTACTTCTCCGAGAAATCCTTAAGAGCCGCCTTCAGCTTTTCTTCGTTATCGGGAGTGAGTACCTTTTCTTCTCTTATGCTTGCTGTAATATCGGGGTGAACTTCTTCCATATGCTTGTACAGGTCACGCTCAAAGTCGCCGACCTTTTCAAGCGGAATGTCCTTAAGATAGTTGTTGATTACGGCATAGATGATTATGACCTGATTTTCAACAGCTACAGGGGAGTTCTGTCCCTGCTTTAATATCTCAACGATACGCTCGCCCTTTGCAAGACGCTCCTTTGTATCCTTATCAAGATCCGAGCCGAACTGCGAGAAACTCTGCAGCTCTCTGAACTGCGAATATTCGAGCTTCAGAGTACCTGATACCTTCTTCATAGCCTTTATCTGAGCGTTACCGCCGACACGGGATACCGAGATACCGGGGTTAACCGCAGGTCTTACACCTGAGTGGAACAGCTCTGTTTCAAGGAATATCTGACCGTCGGTTATCGAAATAACGTTGGTCGGGATATATGCAGAATCGTCCCCTGCCTGTGTTTCGATTATAGGCAGTGCTGTGAGCGAACCGCCGCCGTAGTCCTCGTTTAAGTTAGCGGCTCTTTCGAGCAGTCTTGAATGAAGATAGAATACGTCGCCGGGGTAGGCCTCACGTCCGGGCGGACGCTTGAGGAGCAGAGAAAGTGCTCTGTAAGCCACAGCGTGCTTGGACAGGTCATCGTAGATTATGAGTGCGTCCTTGCCTTTTCCATGAAGTATTCACCCATGGTGCATCCCGAATAGGGAGCAATGTACTGTAAGGGCGCAAGCTCACTTGCGGTAGCTGAAACTACTATTGTGTAGTCCATAGCGCCTGCGGCGGTGAGCTGTTCAACTACGTTTGCAACCGTAGAAGCCTTCTGACCTATAGCAACGTATATACAAATTACGTCTGTTTTCTTCTGATTTATGATCGTATCAATCGCAATGGCGGTCTTACCTGTCTGTCTGTCGCCGATAATCAGCTCACGCTGACCTCTTCCTATCGGTATCATGGAGTCGATAGCCTTGATACCTGTCTGAAGCGGAACGTTAACAGATTTTCTCGTAATGATACCTGGTGCGATCTTCTCGATCGGGCGTGTTTCCTTTGCGAGTATAGCGCCCTTGCCGTCGATAGGCTGTCCCAGTGCGTTTACTACTCGTCCGAGCAGTTCCTCACCTACGGGTACAGATACGACAGAGCCTGTACGCTTTACTGTATCGCCCTCTTTGATCTCGGCATCTGAGCCCAGCATAACCGCACCGACAAAGTCCTGCTCTAAGTTGAGCGCCATGCAGCGAACGCCGTTCTCAAATTCCAGCAGCTCGTTCATCATACACTTTTCAAGTCCGTGTATACGAACAATACCGTCACCTACAGTTACAACAGTACCTGTATCTTCAAGACGGATTTTTGAGCCGTAGTCCTTGATCCGGGATTTAATTATGCCTGTTATTTCATCCGGGCGTAAATCCATTGGAGGTTCTTCCTTTCGTATTTTTTTACCGGCTGACGATTTTTATGTCAGTCGATAGTTCCGGCAATATCAGCCTTAAGCTGTTCGAGCCTTGCTTTGACGCTTCCGTCGATAGTCGTATTGCCGTAGCTGATAACAACGCCGCCGATGAGCTTATTATCGGTTTTCAGCGTCATATTAACGGTCTTACCCGTAATCTCAGCCATTTTTGCTCTGATCTTTTCAGCCGCCGTATCCGAAAGAGGCATCGCAGAGGTTACAGTAACATCCGCTATACCGAGCTTTTCGTTATACAGCCCTGTGAAGTATGCCAGTATCCGCTCAAAGTCGGGCAGCCTGTCGTTTTCGGTAAGAATGCACAGAAAGTTCACTACAAACTTATGCACCTTTCCGTCAAAGACCTCTTTTACAAGTGCCGTCTTTTCTTCGATCGGGATTGTAGGAGTACGCAGCAGCTTTATAAAGTCCGGCTCGGCGGCAAATACCTCCGAAACGCCTTTAAGCTGTCCGAGAATGTCGGGCAGAGCCTTTTCATCCTCTTCGGTAACAAGAGAGAACAATGCGTCGCCGTATGTCTTGTCAACAGCAGCCATTTCAGTTCTCCTTTCCTATCTGCGACAGAACCGAGTCGATTATCTTCTCGTTGTCCTGTGCGTTTATCTCCTTCTCGGCAACCTTTGAAGCCGCCATAACTACCATATCGGAAATTTCTTCCTTTATCTCGTTTACCGCACGCTTCTTTTCACGCTCGATAGATTCTTCCGCACGCTGTTTCATAGAAGCGGCTTCTTCATTTGCGGCAGAGATGATTTCGTCCTCTCTTGCCTGCGCCTTCTTCGTAGCATCGGCTACAATGCGGGCAGCCTCTTCCTTTGAGGTTTCAAGGCGATGCTCGTAGTCCGCCTTTACTGCGGCGGCCTCTTCCTTCGCCTTCTGTGCGTCGTCCATATCCTTGTTTACTGTCTTTGCACGCTCGTCAAGAATCTTGCAGACGGGCTTGTGCAGAAAGAAGAAATAAAGCAGAACGATGATGAGCGTGTTGATCAGAGTGAAGACTATAGTGTTAAGATCTATGCTGACCAGAGAAAACTTTGCCTGCTCGGCGGCTTCCTCGGCTATTCTCAGCATATCCGTCATTTCACTTCAATCCTTTCGTGTTGTAGTCTGCCAGAGATTAAAGCTGTCTGATGAAGGGGTTTGCGAACATCAGCAGCAGAGCGATAATGAGTGAGTAAAGACCTGTGGTTTCCGCAAGAGCGTCACCGATGATCATTGTTCTCGTGATTGCGCCTGAAGCCTCGGGCTGTCTGCCGATTGCTTCAACAGCCTTACCGCCGCAGAAGCCTTCACCGATACCGGGGCCAAGACCTGCGATCATAGCAAGACCTGCACCTATTGCAGATGCGCCCAGTACGATTGCCTGTGATAAGTTTTCCATATCAAAGTCCTCCGTCATTTTATTCTACCTGTCGGTAGATTATTGTTATTTATTACACCACAGTTTCCTGTGGGGGTAAACTGATTAGTCATCTCCGCATTCTGCCATTGAAACGTAAGCCATTGTCAGTGTGCAGAAGATATAAGCCTGAATGAATGCCGAGAACAAGTCAAAGTACAGCGAGCATACGGCGGGTACGCCGATAGATGCGAGGCCGTTTGCGACCTGTCCTAAAGCGAAGTAGATAAGTCCTCCGATTACAGAGCCTGCAAGGATATTTGCAAAGTGACGCAGTGTCTGTGAAACGGGGTTTGCTATATCACCGATTATATTGAACGGGAGCATAAAAGGCATAGGCTCGATGAAGCCCTTGAGATAGCCCTTGATACCGCCTGTTTTCAGCTTGTTCCTGAGCGTCAGAACGAATGTCGTGATGCCCCATGCGGCTATTACGGAAAGGTCCGAGGTCGGACATCTGAAGCCGAAAAGACCCATAAGGCTCGAAAGAATCGAGAAGCAGAAAAGTCCGCCTATATAGGGGGTATATTTTCTGTATTTTTCGCCCATGGTGTCACGCACCATATTGTTGAAGAAGTTTACAAGATACTCAGCCGCCATCTGTCTGCGTGAGGTCGATCTCACCTTGAGGTTTCTGCCGAGTATGAAGAATACAATGCCGAGTACCAGCATTACTATCCACTGTACAACGATGCTCTCGCTGATTACTACGTTGTAGCTTCCTATATCAAAGCTGATTGATTTAAGCGGTCCTTCAACGGAGAATTCCGCCATAGGTTTTATAAGGTCTGTCATTTTCTAATGCTCCTCCCTTATTTTTACGGGTCGTTCCCGTAATGAATATTTTATATCTTTATATAAATTTAATGTTAAGTCAGCGGTTGTAAATTTGCTGTCAGAAATCGCTTTTCTCCTTGAATGCCGTCACGGTATACGCAATTTTCGGCACGAACAGCGGAAGTACGGCTGTGACGGGATTGATGATTTTAAAGAACATCAGCACGCCGAGAATTATAAACGTGCCGATATACCTTGCTCCGTAGCTGCCGTTCATAGCGAGCTTTGCGGATTTCTCGGTCAGAGTTATCGCTTTTTCCGCACTGATTGCCATAAGAACAAAGTTCAGTGCCGAAACCGCAGTTCCTGCGACCGCTCCCGTAAGCAGTGTATAGTCGCCTATTCCCGAAATCATAAGGATAACGCTCACAATCCCAAGCAAAACAAGCGCACCGATATAGTACGGCAACAGTGCCATACATTCCTTGAATGAGGTTGTTTCGGTAATTTTCTTTTTCATATTTACAGCTTCCTGTCACGGCGGTCATCGTCGTAATAGTCATTGTCACGGCGATCCGAAAGGTATTTATAGGTTTTCTTATCATCTTTTCCGCCGTACATTTTTATAAGGTTCTTAAGATAAGTTCCCACTCCCGAGATCATCGTGATTATTCCTGCAAACACAAGCAGTATCATCACCCACGACGGCAGAGAGAATTTATTTACCAGTACACTGCCGCCCCATATAAATATCAGCAGGGGAGTGATTACCAGAAAGCCTATCTGACTTACGACAGCGTAGACTTTAAGAGGGTTGTCCTTTTTGTTCATTTATCAGTAAACCAGCTTCTGAAGTCGCCACTGACCGTTTACCTTGAGCATATTGGCGGTGATTTTCTTTGTATTACCGCTTTCCGAGCCGGAAGAAGTGTCAGCGGACGAGGTTTCTTCCGCAGGGTTAAGCTCGACTGTTATATCGCACTCGGTATTTGACGTGGGGTGAAGGGTAAATTTTGCGTTTGACCAGGTGTAGTCATAGGCGATAGCCTTGAATCTGCCGTTCTCGTCCACCATTTTTATGTCAAGACCGATGCCCTTGTTTCCGTCGTCATCCGTTTCCTCTGCATAGACCGCAATATCGTCGCCGTTTATGTTTGTGAGGATACGCTTTGCCTCTTTTTCGACAAATGTCGAATTTACGAGCGTTTCAATATCTGAAAAGGTCTTGTAGCTGTCGCTTTTTACAGTGTAATATCCGTCCTCGGGAACGTTGTTATACGGCTCTGCCTGATGGGGAAGACCGTACTGGAGATAAATTCTGAACACCTCGCAGTTGTTCTTGATAAGAGTAACCGCGTTCATATTCATTTCTTCGTTCACCTCGTCCGAGGGAACGTAATTATACTGATTTTCCTGTATCTGCTGCTGTGAGGTCTGGTACAGCAGGAATAAAGTCGTTGCTATGGCAAGGACAGCTACGATTATTGTAGCTATGGTAGCCGCTGTATTTTTCTTACTCATGGACACCTCCGTAAAAGTGGTTTATACTTAATTATACAACTTATATCTCAAAATTTCAAGCGGTTTCACAGGATTTTCGGGTTACGAGGTTTAACTGTGAATCACCGTTAAATGTTAACGGCGGTTAATACAGATCCCTGTTATTTTGAATTCGGTTTTCTGCCTGTAAGGAACGAAACGCTTCTTTCTATAGATGTGCGGACGTGTTCCATTTCTTCGCTGTGGAGCTTTCCTGCGTTACGGTAGTCAAAGCTGTTGCAGAAGTCGTTTACATCGCTGTTGAGCTTTGTTATATATTCCTGCATTATCGTATCCATAGCCTTTATGAACTCGGCTCTGTCGTTTTTTGCCATCTTTGCTTCGCTCATCTGTACAAGATAGTGGTAGTGAGGCATACAGAAGCATTCCTGCGACTTGAACAGGTTCTTGAACTTTCCGTCCTTTGCAAACATTGTGAATACCGTTTCGAGCATATGGTCAATACCCCACTGTACCTTTGAGCAGACAAAGCAGGTATCGCCTATTGCGCCTGCCTTTTTAGCCTTTGCGTCCTTGGGTGCAAATAAACCCTTCTTCTCAAAAATATTGCCCCTCAACTCCTCAAGATGACTGTTGAGCATAAGACCGAGCGACAGGCGGTTGTTCTGCATCATAAGCTGCTGATAGTGTGTAAAGCAGAAGCCGAGCCTGTTGGTATCCTGTCTTACGTCAGGCTCCATCATAGCCGCTCCCATTATATATTCGCAGATATGCTCCTCAACCGTATCTCTCATACGGCAGATAGGACAGCCCTCACGAGGCTCGAACACTTCGTTTACCGGTATTGTAAGTATACTTTCTCTCACTTTTTTCGTTTCCTTTCAGAAAATTCGGCGTATGCGGAAAATACCGCAGGATTTAAAAGCCGTGTCGGTTTATAGGGGGACAAAAGAAAAATTTTTTCACGTCGGACTTGTAATTTCCCTGTTAATATTGTATTATATATAACGGAAATAATCAAGACCAAATCAAAAATTTTTCCCGACAAAACAGATAACGGCAGATGATTATATGGATTACACATTCACTTGCGAACGGTTTGATATAAGGCGCACGCTTTTCTGCGGGCAGGCTTTCCGCTGGAAAGAGCTTGACGGCAGATTCTGCGGTATAGCAGGCGGCAGATATGCCGAAATATCCGACAACGGCGACAGCACTTATACTGTTCACGACATAGAAAAAAGCGACATTTCTTACTGGCAGTCATACTTTGACCTTGATACCGACTATGACGCACTGATAAAACAGTTCTCCGAGGACGAGCATATGCGCCTTGCCTGCAAGGAAAATTCAGGTATACGGGTACTCAGGCAAGAGCCGTTTGAAACGCTTATCAGCTTCATAATCTCGCAGAACAATAATATCAAGCGTATCACGGGTATTATTGACAGGCTGTGTGAGAGCTTCGGCGAAAAGACGGACAGAGGCTATATGTTCCCCACGCTTGAAAAGCTTGTCGGAGTTACCGCCGAGGACTTAGCACCGCTGAGAGCAGGCTTCAGAGCAAGGTACATAGTTGACGCAGTAGAAAAACTGCACAGCACAGAAGTTTCCCTTGACGGTATAAAAGCTATGGATACCACAGCGGCAAGGGAAGAACTTAAAAGGATAAAGGGTGTCGGCGATAAGGTAGCCGATTGCGTACTGCTTTTCGGCTATCATAAGACGGACGCTTTTCCGAGAGATGTATGGATAAAGCGTATCGAGCAGAAATTATACCCCGACGGTCTGCCGGAATGTATAAAGGGCAACGAGGGGATAGCACAGCAGTTCCTGTTCGATTATGCGAGAACGCACGAGATCTGACGGAGAAACAAAAATGGTTAACATAGGCAACGAATGGGACAATCTGCTTGCAGACCAGTTCCAAAGCGAATATTACAGAAAGCTGAGAGCTTTTCTTGTCGATGAATATAACAGATACAATGTATATCCGCCTGCGGATTGCATTTTCAACGCACTGAAATACACGCCCTACTCAAAGGTAAAGGCGGTGCTTTTAGGTCAGGACCCGTATCACGGTCCGGGACAGGCGCACGGACTTTGCTTTTCGGTAAAGCGTGGAGTTATGCCGCCCCCGTCGCTGAAAAATATCTTCACCGAGATACACAGCGACCTTGGCATAGACTTTGATATGTCTGTGGGCGAGCTTACCGACTGGGCAAGGCAGGGAGTTCTTATGCTGAACACCTCGCTTACCGTCCGTGAGGGTATGGCGGGAAGTCACAGGGAAAAGGCTGGGAGATACTGACCGACAGGATAATCGAGCTTTTAAACGAGCGTGACGTGCCTACGGCATTTATCTTATGGGGAAACAACGCAAAATCCAAAATGCCGCTTATCACAAACCCGAAGCATGCAGTTTTCACAGCGGCGCATCCGAGTCCGCTGTCGGCATATAACGGATTTTTCGGAAATAAACATTTCAGCCGAGCCAATGAATATCTGATAGCACATGGGCAACAACCCATACAGTGGTAAATCGTCTTTTT
>ERZ859980.995-NODE-995-length-13397-cov-2.011393_pt1 | contig 13397 bp, 15 predicted proteins | sample MGYA00509984_ERZ859980 | MGnify/ENA primary metagenome ERZ859980 (study PRJEB30046, sample SAMN00715173) | human gut metagenome | study: EMG produced TPA metagenomics assembly of the A metagenome-wide association study of gut microbiota in type 2... | reverse complement strand
TGTAGTTCAGTTGGTTAGAACGCTAGCCTGTCACGCTAGAGGTCGACGGTTCGAACCCGTTCCGGGTCGCCAAATTCGCTGCTGTAGCTCAGTCGGTAGAGCGCATCCTTGGTAAGGATGAGGTCCCCGGTTCGAATCCGGGTATTAGCTCCAGATAGAAAGCCCCATTGCATTTATTTGCGGTGGGGTGTTTTTATGTTCAAAGATCTTGATACAAAGCCGTACCCGTCGGCACGCTTTGTATTTTCGCTATCAGAAAAAGAAAATCACGGCGATAGCCGGTTTTTCTATCGTCGTGATTTAATTTCTGTTTTATGATTTTAAAAAGTGCGGCATTATCGGTCATGTGGTTACGCAGCTGCACCGAATATCCCTTCCAGCTTATCCATTATGCCCGGCTTGCTAAGGCAGTCTTTATAATTGATCTCAACAACCTTATCATTTACTATGACCGAATAGCTCTTACGCAACTGCGGAATCAGGAGAGTTTCCGACAAGTACGAAAAATACTCATAATGAATATTCTTATATTCCGAAACAATTTCTGCTTTATCATAAGAAGTCGCATCAGCAACGTGAATGCTGAATTTATCATCATCTGTGTATGTACCTGTTTCACCGTCACAGTCAAAACCTTTTGATTTTAACAAGTCGCTGTCATGCCAATTGATTTGACTGATATAATCCAATATTCTGTCATTCTGTGGCTCTGAACGAACAAAAAAATTCAAAAGCCGGAATAAAAATGTTTGCGCAAATAGCCACAATCAAAACAATTACAAATAAAGCACGTTTTTTAAAGTGCTTCCGGAATGCAATAACAGCACATAGCGACATTAGAACAATTATTTTAATTATCATTTATTCTCCTTTTTAAAAAAACTTAAATCCAGTTTTTACATAATACGAATATGACTTAACAGACTTATTTTGGCTAAACTGATAGATAGTTTGATTAAATCCATTGTAATAATATTCTCTATTTCTTTTCCAAATAACTTTTGAACAAGTGTAATAATACCAATAATTTCTCATTTTAATTTTTATTTTTGTTGTTTCTATTACTTCAATCTTTATTTGATTGTTATGAGAGCCAAATAGCACACTTATTTTTATTTTTCTATTATTTTTTTTATTGCAAATTTCCGTTGCATCTCCTAATACATCAGCGAAATCAATCAACTCACTCGAATATTTGGGAGTTGCGGCACTAGTAATTGTAATTATTCCACCAACGGCTAATCCCCAAGGTCCAGAAATCAATCCTGCCAATGCACCAAATATTGCTCCACCACCAGAAGCTAGTGTTTCTTTTGGCGATAAATCATTTTTAACATATTTGTTAATGTATTTTATCAGTGAATCGGCTTGGTTTTTTGTAAATGTATAACACGTTACAGACCAATTTCCATCCTTATCAATTAGGATAACCGGGTTATTTCCACAATACGTAAAAAGATTATAATAAGAAGCAAACCCGTCTGTGCCGAGCAGACTATCCGCATTAATAAACCTACCCGTCTGCGGGTCATAATACCTGCTGTTGAGATAATACAATCCGCTCTCTTCGTCATAGTAATATCCTCTGTATCTGAACGGGTTGTTTACTGCAAGCTCCGTGTTGTCAGTCGTAATATGTGCTTATTCGGCATTGTAAATTTGAAATCAATGCCTTGTTTTTGATAACGTTAAAGAACTACGATTACACACAACTCATCAAGAAATGTAATCACTTCCGATTATTCTTCCTGTACTCTTTGCGACTTCTGACAACGTTCCCTCTGTAAAGCCCCCATCTTGCAAATACTACTGGAACAGACGACAGAAAGTAAACTCCGCCACAAATAAGAAACAACCATCTGGATACATTTTCTTCGCTCAATACATAAATATTTACCAAAATAAGCATAAGAACAAAAGCGACAAAATTTACAATAAACAGGACGTAATGCCATCGGCTTACCATTTTTCTTATATCTATGAAGAAAAACTTTCTCCAAAAGCCATGGGTTTCTTTATATATTTTGCGCTTTTTGTGTTTTCCGTAATTAAACTCGACATCATAGGAAAGACAGGTGTCAAACAAGAATAATTTAGAATGTATGAGCCGACAAAAATTATCGTAACTAAAATGGGTTCTAAAATTTTTTGCATTATTAAATCCTCAGATACACAACCGTTTAACGACCGCCGAAGCCGATTTGGTCATTCAGCCCCGATAACAACAATCGGCACAGCCTCCATATCGATTTCGGCATTTACATCTGAGGTTTGGTTATAAACCTTAAGGCATGTAATGCCGACATTATTTTCATCTTCTTCATTGATAAGATATTCGCTGATTTTAAAATAAAAGTTTTTGCCCTCTTCGGTTTCGAGATAAAAATTCGAATCAAGATATTTGTATTCAGTACCCCGGTCATTCATCTCATAAACACTGCCGCCACCCGTATATCTGTTAAACGGCTTATGAGTTCCTTTATACAGGTTCAGCAATTTTTCAACTTCGTTGTCGAAATCGGGTGTTTTCTCAACGGCATTTTTTGAAAAATAAGACCGAGCGTATCCTTGTCCTTGTTTTCAATCGCAGTAAGCAGATTATTGAATTTCTCTCTTGACATTACCGTGTCTTCGGAATATTCGGCATATTTTCCGATATTTATCCCTTCGGTATTTTTGTAATCACCCTGATAGTACCCGTCTTTATCAGGAAAATCTTTGTCGTTTATTATGTACAAAGATTTTATTCCGACATTACCAGGATTTAAGCTGTCAAAAACACATTCTGTAATATCAAAATGATATTTATCGCCGTCGGTTTCAACTACAAAATACGAGGACATAAATACCCGCTTGCCAATAAATAAATTTCTTTCAACAAACTCTCCGCCGCTTGACACGTCATCATAAGAAGTCATTTTTCCATTATAATATTCAAGTAATTCATCCAAGGATTTTTCAAAATTCTCAGAGCTGTTTATTGTGCTGTCCATAAACAGTGCTTTGACTGCCGATTTATCCTTATTTTCCATTGCGGTTATCAACGCATTGAAATTCCGATTGGCAAGTCCGCTGTAGTCGCCTGTTACCATTGTTACAAGATTGCAGGAAGTGAGGATAATTGAACACAAAACTGAAATTATTATTGTGCATACCATTCGTCTTACTTTATATCGAAAAAACGACATTAGTTACCTCTATTTTAAAAAATTATAATAATGGCACTCAAAAATATCATGCTCAATTTTTTCATATATATCCTCCATTAAAATAAAATTCGAATTGAATTATTTCTGAAATAAACAAATCCTCTGTTTTTATATGTACGGTTAAATGCGTTATACCTTGCTCTTGAGTAAAATTTAAATACAAAAGTTGTCTTAAGTTTAGATATGTTAAAATTTGTTAATCTGCCGTTAAATCCGGTAAGCCACCTATTATGTTATGATATGTTTTCCCTTGTAAGTAAGCCCTATCGGTGAACCGTTCGTCATAGAGATCTAGACTTAATCTTAATTATTTCCCATATTTTTTTATAAGCGCTCTCAATTTTGATTCTACAGCAACTGATTTCTCTTTCTTTATTCTTTCTTTGATAAAAGAAAGGGTTTCATCAATATTTTGAGTATTATCCAGTAAATCATCCAAAACCATTGATGCTGTGCATCTTATGTGATAATCAGAATGAGTCAAATATTTTCGTGTTTTTGAAATAATTTGATTATTCCCAAGTAGATAAAAAGCTCTTAAATATGCTAAAATGCAATACGCCGATTTTTCTTTTATATACAATTTTTTGAAAATTCGGATAGTTCCTTGCACTTTTTCTCGTAAACTAATGTCTGTTAACGATGTAATGATATAGCTTCTTGCCAATTCATCATTTTCTTTACTAATTCTACTAATTAAATAATTATATGTAAATTTTGCAGGATAAACTGACACAGTATCATATGCACACATTCTTACCAAAGAATCTTTATCTTTCCACAAAACCGATAACAAATACATAGATTTTTTATTTACATGGTCTATTAGCAAATCGGCTATTTCGGATTTTTCAAATGAATCTCCGTGTAATATTATTTGGTATAACGCAAGATATTGATTTTTCGTTAAAGTGTCACTTTTTTTGCATATACTAATTATTTCTGATTTATTCATTTTCTGTTATTTTCTCCTTTCTTTTGCATATTACGTGAACGTCTGGCTTTTGTTCTTTTTTAAGCGTTGCTTTTCGGTATATGCTGTTCCCTATACTGAATCAATGTAGATTCCACAAGTATTGCAAGTCGATAGTATAGTACTAATTCATCTTTTTCCATTCCAGTTGATTGATTTATCAATTCTGAGAATGCGGCTTTTTCGGTTTTAGAAATAATCTCGCTCGATTGGAGACTGATGAGTTTTGCTCGCTTTATCAATTGAGAGCAATATCCCCCTATAACAGAATCAATAACCATAAGTTCCGGAGAACTTCTACGAATTTCTGGAGGAATGCTTGAGTTTAAAAACGCCTTCAAAATGTACTCGTGTTGTTTGCTTTTCATTTGCTTCACCTATACCAAAACGTTAAAATCTTACCAGACTTTGTAAATATCCCACCTTGTCCGGTAGAATAAGTTAAATTCCAAGATGCATTTCTATAATTGTAGTTGTATGTATAGTTTATCACACTGCTACCGTTTTGTAAAGAGGCAAGCTGTCTGCCGTTCTTCCATGTGAACGACAGCGAGTCACGGTAAGTCAGCGGATTGCCTGTAGCTTTATATATTGATAATTGCGTTTTTAACTTTAGTTATATCTTATGCTGTAAAATTTGTAACATATTTTTTCAGTTTACTATATCTATGCGAGGAAACAACAAATCCCTGCTATTCCGGCAGGGATTTGTCACCTGTTTTTACCTTTAAAAACGAGGGCGTAAACAATTGTTCAACAGATTTTTCACTTCTGAGTTTTCACCATAATGTGCGGTTTTCTCGTTTTCGCTTATGACGATAACATCAGAAACTTCTCCGAGCGGTCAATAAGTTCAATTCGCTTTGCATCGCACGTTTAACGTTCTATATGCGGCACGGATGTTTTAGGAGGCACCGGATTGCCGCATATTCTCGCATCAATACCGATACCGACAATAGAGCTTTTTGCGTGCTTGTTTCTTTCGGAGGGCTTCACCAGTTCTGTTATTCTTGCTGTGTAATCAAACCTCTTTGATTTCATCAAAGGCATAATCGTTTCACCGATATATGAATCGAAATAGCCGAGAGAACCAAGCTCGCTGAATACCTCCAGCCTGAACGGGTCGTATTCATCGACAGCTTCAACAAAGTAAACCTCCTCGCCGATCAGTGATTTTTCTATTACTTCCGCTCTGTTGTTCATACTTGTTTCTCTCAGATAAGCTATCTGAGGTAAACCTGTTATATTTTTCTTAATCTCTTTATAGTTACCGTTAATTTCAACAATGCCGCACGACGACATTACCTGCTGTTCCTGCTCGGATGTTCGGAATTTAGCATAATTCAGCCATTTATCAATATTCTCTATTTCTGTTTCATATGCCATACAGCATAAATCTGGCTTACTGTATCCTTCAATGAACGAAGCCTTTCTTACACTTTCGCCTAAATAAAAATAGCATTCCGTAAAGGGATCGATATTCAGATTGGTCAGATCCGCTATAACTATTCCGTCTTTTCCTAAAACCTTGGAAATGATTCTGACAATATCTTCAATATCATCAAAACTCGACTCATCTATTACATAACTGTCTGCGTCTATTTCGGAAAGATCCTCTAATTCGTATTCGCTCAGATCCTGTTTCTTAAACCGTTTCCATACATCATCGGATGCGACTCTTATATGTAATCTTGTATTAACCTGTGACATTTTAATTTCTCCTGTACATCTGATACTTAACTCATTAGGAGTCTATCAGCTTTTTCCATTCTTCTGTGGTAAGTATTTCAATACCGGAACCTTTTTCTTTAAGCTCCCTCGCCTTTCTGAGTTTTACGGTTTCGTGATCATAATTGGCATTATAGATAAGATAATCTGTGTTAAGTACCGTGCTTTTTCTTACAGTTCCGCCGTTTTCAAAAACAAAGTTGTCAAATTCCGCTTCCTCTTGCAAGCCAAGCCCGGTATGAACAAATACTTTGTCTTTTATCCATGCGTATTTGCGTCTGTTATCCTCATTCTTTTTCAGAAATTCCTCTTTGGTTTCAAAAACAAGCTGTCTGATTTTTCTTTCGCCGTTATGATTCTTATATTCAAACGCTTTGTTATTACCGGGCGTTAAGACTTTATCTAAATTACTGCAACCGTCAAAAGCATCTTTGGCAATTGATTTTAACGTGGGATACAGCGTTACCGATTTCAAGGAATGACAATCAGAAAATGCCGCAGAATCAATTCTTTCGATGTAATGCGGTATTTTAAGCGTTTGAAGTGAGGTTTCGGAAAATGCGCCTTTTTCAATAACTCTTACAGATTCGGGAAATTCTATGTCATTCAGATTTTCATGATTACAGAACGCATATTTACCGATCACGCTTGTACCGTCAAGTATAAGTGCTTTACCCAGCCCGAAGTATGAATTCATAACGAGCTTATAAGTACCGTCATCAAGTACCTGATAAACCGAATCCTCATCGATAAACAAATAAGGATTTTTTTCATCTATACGATAACGTATCGGATTTATCATTACCGAGCGATGAGTAGCAGCATCGTAATAACTGTAATCATCCGATCTTTTTATCGGATCTGTCAGTATTCGTCTGAGGCTTTCAGGTACAACAATTTCAAGATGTGAATCACAATTTACATAACTATTTGATATTGCATTTTCGTTGAATTCTTCCATACTTTTTGATAATACAATTTTTCTGCATTCGCCATAAAAAACAGAATCCTCGCACAAACCGACAACGTCATCGGGGATAACGTATTCCGCATTATTCGTCTCGTTTAAACTTATCAGATATTTTTTGCCGTTTATATAACGATATTTTCCGACATCATCCGAACAAAAATACTTATTGCCGTATTCAGTGAATATTCTTTTAACAGAATCCTCTCTGTAGATTTCATCGTCTTTGAACTCATCGGGTGTAAACATCAGATCGATTTTTCTGTCGTAAATAGCTTCACTGCAGATTTTCTCCACACCGTACGGAATGCGAACATAAGGCAGACGAGTTTTATTATTTTTATCAACGATAAATCCGGTTACCGTTTTTCCGTCATCCGACAATTCAACACCGCAATTGAAATTTTTAATGAGAGCGGTTGTGATTTTATTGCTTTCCCCGACATTTTTGAGTAAATCAATATAATAACGATAGCTTTTACGCATTTTTTCTTTTTCTATGCCATTACAAAGCAACGAAAATTTTGTAGTCTGCTTTTGGAAAGAATCATTTATCTTCTGGCGGATTACTTTTTCTCCGTCAAGCCATATCTTCTGCGTCTGAAACAATGAGGTTTCTTCATCTTTGAAAAATCTTGATATGTATTTGGTTTGTTCCGGCGGAAACGGAGCATTGTCATCGGAATATGTGTTGACGTCGATTACAAGACCGGCTTTTTCTCTGTCTCTTAAAGGGATAATAACAATATCACCGGGCTTTACTTCAAAATCTGTGATATACAGGTATGGAGATTTATAACCCGAGGGTAAAACATTGCAATATACATAAGTTTTTGATCCTGCCATAATTTATCCCTTTCTAAGTTGATTGCTCTTTCCGTCGGAATTCTCGAAAACATAGTTAAGTTCATCCCAGTCGGATTTATTTCTGAATTTGTAAGTAATGCCGTCTATTATTAAATCCTCATAAGGCGTATGCTGTAAAACCCAAGCAGATTTATCTTTTATATCACAGTAGCCGGTTTCATATTTATCTGTAAACATCGGATATCCGCTTTCCGAATAACAAACAGATATTTTACCGCTGTTTTCATCGTATGAAAAAGCAGCGACTTTGATATTAGGAAACTCCTTTATTACTTTATTCACATCATCGGAATAAACGAAAATCTCACTTACACCGTCTTCTGACACGATAATATCATTATATCCGTAGGTGTAATTATTCTTATTGATAAGATATCCGGTCACGTTTACGATTTCATCCGATAAGCCTTTGCAGCACGCCCAGATTATATTTTCTGCCGTTACCTCAGACTTTGCTGCCGGCGTGAAGTCGGTTACTGATAATTTACTTATCAAAGTTTCAGTCCTAACTGCCGAATCGGCTCGGATTATATTTTTTAAAAATTCATCAGACTGTGTATGTGGCGAAAAATAGATTTCAGTCACCTGTCTCTTTATCTCGATATTGCACGGAATTTTGTCTTCACTGCAAGTAATTATTTCTTTGACTTTACCGATCAGATTTTTATTGCGCATACCAAACGGCACAAATACATAATCGTTTTCTTTCAGACTATTTTTACGAACGGAGGAATAGTAGACTTCTGCATTTGTGCCTGCAATACAAATTTTATAAAGTGAGATATCCTTCTTCGTTTTTTTCATAGGCTTTTTCGGACTCAGTATACCCTGCTCCGTCAGATATTTTCCCAACGGCATCCCGAAATACTGCATTGAGTTGTTGGCAAGTGTTTTATATACTGCCGCAAATTCCTCATCCGCTTCAATCAACTGTGTGATGCTTGTGAATCCGCTACCGTCAGGATACTTTTCCATAAGATTCAGTATAACTATATCCGGATCGATTGTTGTGTGTCTTCCGCCTTTGTTAATCACTACTGTATAGCCGTATGCTTCAAGAAAAGAAGTGCCGTCAGGGTATCCTAAAGCCCGATACAATTCTGTAACAGCTTCGGCCCATTTTTTATGATCTTTATATAATCCCGATATTTTCTTATCCGGATAAGCCTGATTCAACTTTGGAAAGAGAATATCCAGCCTTTTCTTGATACTCGCAGGTTCTTTGCCTTTTGGGATAATAGCCATATAATTCACCTCGTACTTAAAATAACATAATTAAAAATCCAATACTATTGTTATAATAGCATATCATTTAGCAAATTTCAACAATTTTCTTGAATAATCAGAAAAATACTGTATCAAATTTGCAAAAATCGACGGAAAGTGCTATAATTAACAATAAGTTTTATTAAAGATTATAAATCTTAGCTTAATGTCATTTTAGCATTTATACAAGGACAGAATCTGTCCATGTTGAAATGGTAAAATTAAATAGCAAAATAAAAAACGAAAAACGGAGGAACCTGATATGAACGAAAATCAGTTACTTAAAACAATGGAGAGCACCGGTATTACAACCTGGCCTTTTGACGAAATTAATCTTGCTCTTGATAATCTGCTTGAAAAGTACAAGGGTAAGGTATACACCGAGGAGTCATACAAAAGTGCCAAAAGCGACAAGCAAGAACTCAATGCGATAAACAAACGTATCGAAGAAAAACGAAAAGAATACAAGAAATCTGCCTTGCTCCGTATAATGCAATCGAAGACGAAATCAAAGCATTAACCAAGAAAATAAAGGAGCAGATCAGCGAGATTGATGAGTACACCAAAGCAGTTGACGAAAAAGAAAAGGCTGACAAGAAAACTAAAATCAAGGAATATTATGATGCTAAATCCGTGATACTGGGAGAATATGCAGAAAGATTGTTTGAGAAGCTGTTAAACATAAAATGGCTCAACAAGACATTCAGCGAGAAAGACTGGAAGATTGAGGTTCAGGACGCAATAAACAAGGCAGAAAGCGACATCAAAGCAATAAAGGCGCTCGGTTCAGCTTTTGAAAAAGTGCTGACAGATAAATACTGTGAAACAATTTCACTTGATACCGTTATGGAATATCGTGATGAGCTTGAAAGAGCCTGCGAAGCTCGCAATGACGTTTCTGCTGCAGCACCGGTTTCTGTTGCTGCAACAGCAACGGACAACACCGAGAGCGGCTCAGCCGATTTCACTATGCTTAAGGTGTATGCGAGCGGCGACGCACTTTTCAGACTTCAGGACTATATGACAATGATGGGAATAAAGTTTGAAATCTGCTGACAATAACCTGACGGAGAAATAATAATGTTTGATTTCGGAATCGCAAACGAAAAACAAAAAGAGGCTGTTACCTGCACGGAAGGTCCGCTTCTGATAATAGCAGGTCCGGGTACCGGAAAGACTTTTACGCTGGTAAAGAGAATAGCATATCTTGTTTTTGAAAAAGGTGTCAAGCCATCCGAAATAATGGCGATAACATTTACCGAAAAAGCCGCACATCAGCTTGTGACACGCATATCCGATGAATTTCTGAGATACAGCGGTTGCGAAAACATCAATATAGATGAAATGTATATCGGCACTTTTCATTCGGTGTGTCTCAGACTTATGAAGGAATATTCGGAGCTGCTTCCCTTCGACGCAGACAAAAGAATTATCGATTCATTTGAGCAACAATATCTGGTTTATAATAACCTTGAGCGTTTCCGCTCTGTCAAAGGATATTGCAGATCCGATTTCAACAGTATGAGCAAATGGGAACAAGCCAAAGCCATCTGTAAATATACAAGCACTATGTCAGAAGAACTTCTGAGCAGGGACAAACTGCTTGACGACAAAGACTCTGACGTTCTTGTCATCGCAAAGGTCTGGGACGAATATGACAAGCTGCTCACAGAGAACAACGCAACCGATTTTTCGACTATCCAGGTGGACGCTTGGAGAATGATGCAATACAGCGATATTTCCGCATCTGTAAGAGAAAAAATCAGATATGTAATGGTCGATGAATATCAGGATACGAATCATATACAGGAACAACTGATACTGGCTATAGGCGGAAAATTCAGAAATATCTGCGTGGTCGGTGACGATGACCAGGGGCTGTACCGCTTCAGAGGGGCGACTATACGGAACATTTTCGAATTCCCGAAGCATTTCGGAGAAAACGAATGCAGGGTGATAAAGCTCGAAGAAAACTATCGCTCGGAAAAAGGAATTATAGACTTGTACAACAACTGGATGACAAATCCCGAATACAAGCGAAAATTCGATTGGGGAAAATACCGTTATCCGAAACAGATATACACAAGCAAAAAAGAGACATATTCTTCGGTATATACCTGTAAGGGAACCTATGATGAACCCGCAAGAGTGAAGCTTGCAGAGATGATAAAGAGGATGAAGCAAAACGGTACTGTCACAGATTACAACCAGATAGTATTTTTGTTTAAAAGCGTCAGAAACGATGAAGCTAAAAAGACGGCGGAATTCCTTGAAGAAAGCGGAATACCGGTATATACGCCAAGATCGAAGCTGTACTTTGAAAGGGCGGAAGTCAGGCAAATCATAGGATGCCTAATATGCTGCTTCAGAACATTCACCTGCTTTCTGAAGCAACAAAAAGACGACGACAAGCCAAGCAAAATATCACGCTACTACATTTCGGATTGTATGCCGCTGTCAAGCGGTCTTCTGAAGGAAAACAAGGAGCTTTACGGATGCATTTCGGAAATAGCAAACGATATAGCCGGCTGCAAGGATAAAACCGAATATACGCTTCTGAGCATTTTCTACAGAATAATTGCATTTGAACCGTTCAGGAGCTATATTGAAAACCCTGACGGCAGTAATGCAAGGCAAGCAAGAAACCTTGCGGAAATGTCGAATATAATATCGAAGTTCTGCTATATTCACGATATGCATCTTATCGGTGCTGATAACAGAGATACCTTGTCCGAAGAATTCTTTGAAAGATATTTACGGCTTCTTAAGGACGAAGGGGTCGGCGAGTATGAAGACGAGGCAGAGTATGCTCCCGAAGGGTGCGTATCCTTCATGACGATACACCAGGCGAAAGGACTTGAGTTTCCTGTTGTTATTGTAGGTTCACTGCCGCTGAAAAAAGAAAGTGAAAGCAAAGATTCGTTTTTCTACAGCATAGAAAGCCGTTTTTGCAGAAAACCATTTGAAGCTCCGGATATGATACCGTATTTTGATATGTGGCGAAAATATTATGTCGCTTTTTCAAGAGCAAAAAATCTGCTCGTGCTTACAGAAAAGGATGAAAGCAGAACGAAGCCCTACACAAGCATGATAACAGAAAATATCCCCGATATTTCCGAATACAATGATAACCGGGTTTTTGACAGGGTAAAGAAAGAGCATATCAGAAAGACCTACTCGTTCACATCGCATATAAGCATATATGACGAATGTCCGAGCAGATACCTATACTTTAAGGAATACAAATTCTCACCGTGTGAAATACTCCACACATCCGTGGGAACGCTTATTCACGCAACCCTTGAGGATCTCAACAGGTTTGCGATAGCAGGCAGATATGATGAAATTACCGAAGAACTCATCAAGAAATGGTTTGCTCTGAACTACGCAAAAATGCAGGAAAGCACAGGACTGATGCTTTCGGAAGAACGCAGAAAATCCGCACTCGATCAGGTCCTGAATTATTTTGATAAACGTAAGGAGCATATCCGCAAGGTATGGAAGGCAGAAGAAAAGGTTGAACTTGTACTGCCGGAATATATATTGCAGGGCGTTATCGACCTTATTGAAGATGATGACGGAAAAATCGAGATAGTGGATTACAAAACCGGCAGAAAACCCGATTCGCCCGAAAAATCCGCTCAGGTTGAGCATTACAGAAAACAGCTTGAGATTTATGCGTATCTGATAAGCGAACGCTACAAGAAAAATGTCAGCCGTATGCATCTGTATTATACGAACGAGGCGGAAGAAAATCCGCTTGTAACGTTTGAATACAGTAAAAACTGTGTTGACAAGGAAATCGAAGACGTATCGCAGACGGTTAGGAAAATAGAAGACAAGCGCTTTGACGCAAAAGCCGAAAACGATTATTCCTGCCGTTACTGTGATATGAAATATATGTGTAAGAAGGTAAAAAATTATGATTAAATGTCTTAACTGCGGTAAGGATACCGCAAATGGAATGCTTTGCAACGAATGTATGACAAACGCCGATATAGAAAAGCTTTGTATCGAATTACACGCTTTCAACCCTGATGTGACAAACGAGGAGCATCCATACTGGAACGATCTTGCAAACAGGCTTGAAAATCCTAAAAACTTCAGAGATTCGGCACTTTCTCTTTGTTCTCTGCTCCCTGCGGAAAAACGTGATTATCTGAACATTATACTGCTCACTTCCGCTGCAGCTCCTTTTGCAATATTAGCAAAAGCAGAGATTTCTTTCTTTGCAGAATCGCTGTATTATTTCGAAGAATACAGGTCAAATCAACTCCGCTGACAGAATATATGAAAAGCAAAGCTTTTCCGCACATCCATGCGAAGCTTTCTTTGTCCGATGTTTCTTTCATATAGTACTCGAAATTATTGCAGACGGCATTGGCAA
>ERZ859980.992-NODE-992-length-13485-cov-1.453909_pt1 | contig 13485 bp, 18 predicted proteins | sample MGYA00509984_ERZ859980 | MGnify/ENA primary metagenome ERZ859980 (study PRJEB30046, sample SAMN00715173) | human gut metagenome | study: EMG produced TPA metagenomics assembly of the A metagenome-wide association study of gut microbiota in type 2... | reverse complement strand
TAAGTAATTTAACTGCTTTTTCTTTTGGCCAAGATTCTAAATTTTCAAGCGCTAAATAGTTATATAACATTTGACGTGAAACACCTAAATATTTAGCTAAGCGAACCTTTGATATACCAATTTCATTAATTAATCTATTCAACTCATGCATTGTCATTACCCTCCTAAAATAATTTTATCAGTTTTACGTAAATAGTCAAGTGTAAATTGACATATTTTAGAATGTAAAAAATTCCAAAAAAATATTTTATAACAAGTACCATAATTTTTTACCATTTTTGCGAACTTCCTTAATTATTCCACCGCCTAAGCAAATATCACCATCATAGAAAACACATGCTTGTCCAGGGGTAACACTCTTAATAGAATCATACTTAACTAATAGATTTCCATCATCTAAATATTGAACATTAATAGCATGATCTTCTTGTCTATATCTAAATTTTGCTGTCATATTTGTAGGTCTTTCATCACAATTAAAATTAACATTTTCAACTATACAACTATCTGAGAATAAATAATCATTATCCTCCCCTTCACAAACATACAAAATATTTTTATCTAAATTCTTTCCAACAACAAAAAGTTTATCCTTTGTTCCACCAACTTCAAGTCCTTTTCTCTGGCCGATAGTATAATACATTAAACCAATATGTTTTCCTAATACTTTATTTTTTTCTATATCAACAATATCTCCCTCTTGATTTGGTAGATAATTCTTTAAGAAATTCTTAAAATTACGTTCTCCTATAAAACAAATACCGGTTGAGTCCTTCTTTTTAGCCGTTTTTAAGCCATACTTTAAAGCTATTTTTCTAACCTCTGGTTTATCTATATCCCCCAATGGAAAAATAACATTTTTTAACTGTTCATGAGAAAGTTGTGATAAAAAGTATGTTTGATCCTTATTAGTATCATGACTTCTCTTCAAATATCCGTCTTCCATTTTTGCATAATGTCCCGTTGCAATATAGTCAGCCCCTAAGCGTTTTGCCTCTCGTACAAAGTAATCAAATTTTATATATTTATTACACATTACATCAGGATTTGGAGTACGACCTTTTTTTAGTTCATCTAAAAAATATTTAAAAACATTATCCCAATATTCTTTCACAAAATCTATTCTATGAAGTGGAATACCAATTTGATTGCACACATCCAACGCATCATTATAATCTTGTTCTTGAGGGCAAATATTATTATCTAAGTTAGGATTACCTAAAAAATCATTATTAATAGAACTATCCCAATTACGCATAAATAAGCCAATAACATCATAGCCTTGTTCTTTTAAAAGGATAGCGCTAACACTTGAGTCAACTCCACCACTCATTCCTATAACAACTTTCTTTTTTTCCATACAAAATCACCAACTATATTATAAACTAGAAAAGTGTTTTTGTAAAAAGTTTTAAGACATTTGGTATTAAAAATACCTCTATACAGAACTAATAATAAGTAGAATTAAAGATAATACTAAAACTTTTAAATACTTTTTCATAAGTAGACTCAAATTAATCGCTGCATTTTTAAACAAATACTTATATAAATATATAGAATAATTAATCGCAAAAAAACCTAAAATTAAATATATCAAAAGATTAAATATACTCGGTAACAAATAAACAAGACCAATATATATTCCTTTAAACTTAAAAACATATATAAAAGAAGATATCGAAAATCCTAAAGAAAAACCTTTTAAAATTAAGAATAATACTTCAAATATAACTCCAACTAAAGACACACCTAAAAACCACATAATACCAGTTAATATGATATTATTTTTAATAACATTGACTAAATTATTGTTAATAGCCTTAGAACTATTTAAATCCTTAAAATAGGTATTAATAGTATTGAAAACTATTTCTTTTCCCTCTTTATTTAACATTGCTAAGTATAATATACCTATAATAATACTAAGTAAAATAATGATACAAATAATTAAAAATATCTTTCTTTTCTTAATTCCATTATATTTTTCAGAATAACTTTTAAATTTTATTTTATCCATACTATCACCACTAAATTATATGAATAAGATTTCTCTATATTTAAGTTTTTATTTTACTTTTTTATACAAATATTTTATAATTATAAAGAGGTGAATACATAATGAATAAAAAAGTTGTAAAAGTTGTCTCTATTATATCAGTATTAGTTATGGTATTTGGTTTCTTTGGTTTTTTAATCTTTTATTTTATCTAAAAAAACTATTCTAACAAGGAATAGTTTTTTGGTTCTACATCTTTGAAATAGAATTGTAAATCTTTATCTGTAATCGTTGCTAATAAAATGCTATCTGGACTATCTAGATGCATTTTTTTTAATTGCTTAATTAATTCGTTCTTAGTAATCTTACTTTTTTTAATAGCTTCTTCCATATATTCACCATTAACAATTATATTAGCCGACAAATAGGATTTTTGGGATTTCAATTTCAAATCACTTTTAGTTGGATTTTTAAACTCATCCTTTGGTAAAAAACTAATCCTACCATTAGCTTCCATTATAGCGTATGCAACTTCACTTATATCGAAATAGCCATTAATTCGTGCTTGTTCAAGTAAATCATTTATATCAATATTAACCCTCTGTAGCCCTTTTTCAATTACTTTCCCATCATCAAGTAAAACAGTAGGTGTTCCTATTATAAATCTTCTAATTCTAATACTCTTGTTCACTACTTTACTAACAATATAAGATAAAATTCCAAAAGTAGTAATCGCTATCATTCCGTTAATATATTGAACATCGGTATTTAAAGTCATTTCAGCTGTAAAATTACCAATAGAAATACCTATAACATAATCAAACAAAGAAAACTGCGAAACCTGTTTTTTTCCCATTATTCTAGTTATTAAAAACAAGAAAACAACAGAACCTAAGCATCTTGGAATAACATTAAGTCCTTCTATTACATCAATTTTCATATTCAATCACCTAAAAGTATTATGAACAAAAAAAGGAATATTATTCCTTAATTTAATGTATTTTTAAAATTAATAAAGCTAAATGCCGGAGCTACTTTAGATATAGTTTCCTCATCATATATTTTTCCTTTATCTTCAAGTTTTTGAAGCAAAGTTATCATTCTTTCCTCTTCTCCCTGACTTTTATAATATTCATAGTTTTTAAATACATAAAAATAAGAATCTAAGAAAAACGCCACAACTTTTTGTGAAAATCTATTGTCTACATGATCCATAACATAAATTATATTGTCTACAAAATCAACTAAATTATCTATTGTCTTGGTTAAATCAATTCCCTTAGTAAGTGATTTCTTATTATCTTTATAAATATATACTACTTCATCAATTGCAGCAAAATTATAAGTACCAAAAACACATAAATGATTAAAGCTATAATCTTCACTAGTTCTTGTCGGATTAAAAGTAATATTCTTTTTATTTAAATATTCTCGTCTATATATTTTTCCATGTAGACATCCATTATGTTCTTCTACTACTTCCCCTATTCCATAAGCTTCTTGAATAATTGCGCCATATGCATAATCATAGTTTTTAGAATCTATTAAATCATAGAGTGTTTGTAAGGATTTAAAATCATATATAAGGTCATCAGCATCTAAAAATGCAACATAATCTCCATCAGAGTGTTCAAGTCCATACTTTCTAGCATATCCAACACCTCTATTAACATCTAAATCAAATATAGTAATATCAAGTAAATCTTTAAATATTTCAGCCTCTTCCGAATATCCTTTACTAGATCCATCATTTACTATATAAACTTTTAATTTAAAATCTATATCGTTAACCGCAACACTAGCTAAAGCTTTAACTAAAGCATCATGAGAATTATATACCGGAATAATTAAATCAAGACTTTTACGCATTAGATATCACCTCATTAATAAATTGTTTAAAAGAAAATCTGGAATTAAAAGCTTAGCCATATTATTGTCATCAACAAACTTAGCTACAATTTGTTGTGTTATCTCATTTTTTACTTTTTCATCCAACACTTTTTGATACTTTTTAAAATTAATAGCGTTTTCTCTACTTGACTCAATAATCTTTATCAAAGTTTTAGAAGATGCGTTTAAGTACATATAATACATTTCTAACATACCAAAGAATAATACCGCCGCTATTTTATCCTCAGAAATATTAAGTTCTAAAGCTTTAGAAACTACTAAAGAAATATTTTTATTATATTCATCCAAAGCTAAATAATTATAAGCATGATTATTTTTTCTGGTAATAGACTCATCATTATATTGCCAAACATAAGTAATAGTATCCAAATATCTTTCCTTAGGTTTTAATAGGAAGACTAAAAAATTAAAATATAAATCTTCATTAGCTCTTGTATTACTAAATTCTAATTTATTATCTTCAATAAATTTTCTCCTATATATCTTTCCATGAGTCCATATCTTTTTATTAAGATGAACATAGTTACATTTATTTTTACTAACTTCGTAAAAATTACTTGTACAAACATCATAATTATGAATTTGAATACCAGAATATAATCTTTCTATAGAATAATGATTATAGAAAATATCATCACTATCAATAAAGATAATATATTCACCTTTAGAATGCTTCATTCCATAATTTCTAGCACCACCAGGACCTAAATTTTGTGGAATATCTAACTCTCAATATGAAAATATTTTTGATATTTTTTCACAAATTCTTGATAATCCGTAGAAGAACAATCATTTACTATATACACATTTACTAAATCTCTTCTACTTTGTAACATAATACTACATAAAGTTTTACCTATTGTTTTATGAGCATTATATGCTGGTATAATTATATCTATCATACTTACTCCTCATTATTCAAAAAGAAACACTTCTGACAAAGCTCCTCCTCTTTCCTATTTTGTAGAAAACCATCTTTCATTTTACATACTCTCTTACTATTAAGTATATCACAAACTTCATCTTTATAAATATTGCCCAAATTAATAATACCTTTAGAGTCTAAACAACACGGTACAACAGTCCCATCAACTAAAATACCAAAATGATCTCTTAAGGCATAACAAGTTCCTTTAGATGATGATTTAGTGTTATTTAAATCTGGCCAAATAAACTCATGAAATAAATTTATAAAGATATGATTATTTACCCTAATAGAATGTTGCTTTTCTAATTTCTTTAAAGTAATATTAGTATGATATCTATTATTAATAATATAAAGAGTGAGATCTAAAAAATCACTTTTAACCCAAAATCTTAGCGAAATATACGTTTTATCTAAAAGATCGGCTTTATTTAAAATCTTATCCAAATACTTAACAAATGCACTTTCATCTCCCAAAAAACTATGTAAAGATACATTTAATTGTCTAATATTTTTAGTTTTAATTCTATCTATTAAATATCCATTACTTGTAATATTTACATTAAAAGAATTATTATATGCCTCATCAATAAATTCATTAATTAATGGATGAAGAAGAGGCTCACCTAAAACATGCAAATAAAGATACTTAGTGTAACCATCTAACTTTTTAAGAATAATTTTAAAATTATCCAGAGTCATAAATTCTTGTTTTCGGCTATTATGAATACAAAAGTTGCAGTTAAGATTACAAGCATTAGTTATTTCTACATAAACTTTTTTCATCAATTATTTTTTCCTTATATTAGACTTAAATATCTTATAAAATAAGAAAGTAGTAGCTACTAAAGCAAACAAGGCATAAACATAAAATAAGAAAGGTAGCTTATCTTTTGCCACTACAACCATCACACTTAATCCAATTATCATAGCAAGATCAAGGGCGGCAATTATTCCTTGATGAAATAATTCTTCAAATCTATTGACTTGATTCTTTGAATCATTAATTTCTATATTAAATCTTAACTCTCCATTATTAATTCCTTTAAGTGTAGTAAGCATTTCTTTTGGCATTGATACTAAACTATCACTATTTTCTAAAATCTTTACTAATCCAGACTCTATTTTTTCTTTTGACATTATTTTACTAGTATTAAATCTATTTTTCAAAACCTGCATCAAACTAATTGTTGAATCAATCTCCTCAAGAGTACCTTCTAGTACAACTATTCCTCTAACAAGCATTGAAATATCTTTTGGCAACTTAATATCATTATTATGAAGCATTGAAAAAATATCCTTCATAAAATCTTTAATATCAATATCATTTATTTCTAGTGTTTTATTCTTATCAAGAACCATTCTAATATCACTATTTAATTTCATATAATCAATATTTGAATCATTAACGTTAAGCAAAGATAAGATATGAGCAACCTCAACTATATCATTTTTTATATAGCTACTATACACTTATTAAGTAAATTCTTATTTTACTAGAAAGTCTACCCATCATTCCAAAGTCTAAATAAGCTATTTTCCCATCTATAATTTTTATATTATCAGCATGTGGATCAGCATGAAAAAATCCATCATCTATAGCTTGTTTTATATAATTGTCAGCAAGTTTTAAAGCTATTTCATTCATATTATAACCAAGTCTATCTAACTTAGCCTTTTCATTTATAAAACATCCTCCAACACACTCCATCACTAAAATATAAGGTGTTGAGTATTTTTTATAAACTTTTAAAGGTCTTATATACATTACATTTTTATTATAATTTTCAAATTCTTCTATATGTTCTGCTTCTACCATAAAATTCATCTCTTCTTTGGCAGAACTATATACTTCATCAACTATTTCCTTCAAATCACAATATTTCCAACAACTTTATCTAATTGCAAAATAGAAATTGCTTTCTTTAAAAGCCTTGTATCCATCATCATCATTTGATATATATTTTTTCTTTGAATTTTTAAAACTACATCTTCACCAGTTTTAAGTTTAGCTCTATGTGTTTGCGCAATAGATGCTGAACCTAAAGGAATCTCTTCTATTTCTGCAAAAATTTCTTGATAATTACCATTATATTCAGCATTTATATATCTAAAACTTCATCATAGTCCATAGGTTTAACACTACAACGTAGCTTTTTTAATTCATCACATAATTCTTTTGAAACCAAATCATCTCTTGCTGATAAAATCTGTCCCATTTTAATAAATGTAGGTCCCAAATCTTCTATAGTTTCTCTTATATTTTTACAAGATCTATCTTTTAATAGATTATGATCTTTAATTTTATTTATAATTTCTCTTAATCTTAAAGCTTCATTACTCATTAGTTACCTCTTTCAATAATTACTATTAACCGAGACTATTTATCATATACTCTCTTTATCATTATAGCATGTATTATATTAAACATAAATATTTGAAAGATAAAATTTTTGAGTATTAAAAAAAATTTATTCAAATGGAAAAAAATCACATAATAAATTTTTATTAGTAAAAACTAAGTATAGTCTTAAAAAATTTTTTTAGGAAATTATTGTTACTTTAAAAAAAATTATTGTGTTCATATTAATAATGTAGTTTGATTTAGGAGATGATGATATGAAATTTAAAAACAAACTACTCTTTACAATATGGACGTTCCTTGTACTTATTGTACCCATAAATGCTTTAGCATATTCAGAATATATTATCCCAGGTGGTGATAACGTTGGAATTGAAGTAAACTCCAATGGTGTACTAGTGGTGGCTTTTATAAAGTAAATGATGAATATATCGCTAAGGACAGTGGATTTATGATTGGTGACAAAATAATTAAAGTCAATGATACTAAAATTTCTTCTATAAATGAAATGGTTGATGTTATAAACAAATCAGAAACAGATAATATTGTCTATAAGGTAGAACGAGATAATAAAGAAAAATCAATTTCTCTAAATAGAACAAGTAGTAGTGATGGTGTTTATAAAACTGGTATTTATGTGAAAGATAGTATTTTAGGTATTGGTACTTTAACTTTCGTCGATCCAAATACTAAGAAATTTGGAGCTTTAGGGCATGAAATATTAGAAAAAACAACTGCTAAAAAGTTTGAAATTAAGGATGGAAAGATATTTAAATCAGATGTTATCGGAGTAGAAAGAAGTGAAAATGGTAGTGCTGGTGAAAAAAATGCTAATTACGATAAGAATAAAGTATATGGTAACATAAAAGAAAACACTCCTTCTGGTATTTTTGGAGACTATACTGATGCTCTTCCTGACGCTAAAAAATTAAAAGTAGCAAGTAAAGATGAAGTAAAAGTAGGACCTGCTACTATACGAACAGTTATTAATAATAATGAAATTAAGGAATACAATATTAACATTATTAAAATAGATAAATCATCTGATATAAAAAATATTTTGTTTGAAATAACAGATGAAGAATTATTAAAGAAAACTGGTGGCGTAGTTCAGGGAATGAGTGGCTCTCCAATTCTCAGAATAATATGATTGTAGGTGCTGTTACTCATGTTATTGTAAACGACACTAAGAAAGGGTATGGTATTTTTATAACCACAATGCTTAAAGAAGCAGAAAATTAAAAAAAAGAGAAGTAATCCAAAAAGATTCTTCTCTTTTTAAATATATTTATCTAATTGTAGATTTTTTACTTTTTGAGGATCAACATCCTTAACATATTTCTTATTTATACCCAAATTCATATTATGTTTCTTATTTGTAATAAAACCTTTAGTATCACCTTTATTTACCAAAATTCCCATTTCTAAAAGAGGATATATTTTCTCATCAAAAATCAGTTCAACACGTCTTTTAGCATTATAATTATTATAAATTGAAGAAAGATCCTTTGCAGTAATATTACCTTTCATGGTAAGTAAATACTCTAACATTTGTGATTGCTCTTTATTAAAGAAAATACCTGAACTTTCTTTTATACTATGAATCAAATATTCTTTTTCCAGCTCTTTTTCTACTTGTACCAACATATACTTTAAAAACAAAGTAGCATTTCCTGTATTTCTGGCATTAACGATATTCTGTTCATATTTTCGCTGAGCAAATGAAACTGCTCTATTAAAAATTATATAAGGATAGCTTTCATGATTTAATAAATACCACATTGAAACCGTTCGACTAGTTCTTCCATTGACATCAAAATATGGATGAATATATACAAAATAAAAATGCATAATTTGAGACTTGATAAAAACATCCATCTCATTGTCACAGTCATCTTTATTAGCATATGCAAAAAATTGATCCATATAATCATCTATTCTATCACTATCCATACCCATATAAGGATAAGCATCCAATCTGTTTCCCTTTAAAATATAGACAGGCGCACTACGATAATACTCTCCCATTCTCACTCTATCTCGCTCTAATAAAATACCATCACTAAGTATGTCATATAACCGACGTAAATTATCCTTATTTATATCACTATTATTCAAAATATATTGGTACCCATGAAATAAATTAATAATTCTTTTTCTTTCTCTTTCTGAAATAGGAGATTTAATTTTTTTGATTACTTCATCAATAACAGATAAATCATCTTTTATTCCTTCAATAGTATTATTAGCCTTTATTTCTTGACTCATCATCATCTTTTTTGCAAATTTCAAACTTTTCATATAATCTTGGCCATCTAAAACATTAAGTAATTCTTGTTTATAAAAATCTAAATATTCTTTATTAAAATATAAATATCTCCCATCTTCCATTTTTAATTTAGTATTATTATCTAACATATCTCAATCAACTACTTACTCTTCATTTCTTTCTTTGTTTTCTTTGAATTGTTTTTTATTGTAGAATCATCTATAAACCCAAATAAAAATAATTTGTTAACAATTTCTTGAAACCCTATAGGACCAACTCCTTCTATTTGACCCACATCTTTAAGGGGATAATTAAGTAATTGGTCTATAGTAACTATTTCTCTCATTTTAAGTACTCTAATATATCTCCTAGAAATACCCATTCTACCAATATTATCATCTACACTAAGATAATTTTTTTGTTTTATCTTATTACTTCTTCTTTCATGTTCCAATAAAATATTACCACAAGAAGCCTTGATTACTCCTTGAACCTGTTCAGCTGATAAAACACACTTTCTACTACCACAACTTTTAACCATATGATATCTTCCATCGTTTTGCTTTATCATACGTTTAAATTCGCAATCAGAAATATCTAATCCAATTTTCTCATATGTAGGTGGTACAACGTCAAATATTCCAACTCGTTTACGTAATATCCAAGTATTCTTATCAGAAAGCCCCGCGGCAGCGTCAAGTCTAGTATCAAGAAGTTCTTCCATAAGTTTATCAAAAAGTAATAACTGTTCACCCTTTAAACTAGACACATAACGATAAAACTCATAGTCACTCTCATCATATAAACGTCTCTTTAACTCCAAAATATTTCTTTTCATAACCCACCTCTTAGTGAACAGATTATACCACAAAACAAGAAAAAATGCAATTAAAAGAAAAATCGTTGCAAAAAATAAGACTAAATATTTAGCCTTATACACTTTATATTCTATTTTTTTATTTTATGAATTAATTGCATTAAATAATATACAAATGAAGTTGGATAAACATACTCTCCAATTAACTCTTCTACATACCCATTAAATCCCGTCTTAAATTCATAAATACCATAATCTTTATCGTTTTTATCAAAATTACCTGTTATTCCATAAAAATTATATCTCTTAAAGCCATGTTCTATACCATACTTAATCATTTCCCATTGAATTAAATATTGTGAATTATAAAACATGTACTCTTCATAATTACCACTAGATAAATATATGACTTCTGGATCTGTAAGCATGAACATAGACGCCGATAAGTTAATTACATCTCCATCTTTTGCTCTTATATCTTCTGCCTGCTTAATTCTTTTTTCTATCCCAGCAATAGCCATATCATGAGCTTTTCTTTTTCCATCGTTATATTTTGCCGGTCCTAAAGCCTCTTTTTCTTTTTCTTCCTTTTTCTTATCATTCTCAAGTCTTTCAATATGTTTAACTAAATCTAACTTTGTTAATAAATATTTAATCTCTCCTCTTGGATAAAAAAGATCATACATATCCTCAAAATATTTCAAACTTCTAACGTGAAACCCCTTACGTTTGCCTGTTCAACCATAATCTTATGAAACATTGGTAATTCTTCCTTAGTTAATTCTACAATTTCAATCCCATTCTTTAAAGTTTTTCTAATGGTATTTCTAGTATTTGGTTTCATATTTTTTAAAACTTCATCTTCACTTTTACCAAAGATATCAAGAACATACATCCAACCTACTTGTTCCATATCTTCTTTTTTTACTCTCTTATATCCTAGTTTCTCTAAATAATTTTTTACTTTTCTATTATCAATTCCACCAGAAACAACATTTCCAAAGGTATCCCTTTGAACATTAACAACGTATGGATCAATTCTAAATTGATAGCCATTATTTTTCTTAACATATTTTTTTATATTTTCAGTGAAGAAAGCAAGTAATTCTTGATTACTATAATCAAGTAATAAACCTCGAGGAGCATAAAACTCTTTTTTTCCAAAATGACGAGTAATAGATGTAAACATAGCTGCCGCTACTACTTCCCCTTTATTCTTCACTCCAAGGTATGATACCGTCCAACCAGATTTTTCACGCAATTTTCCAATTTCTGGCGTTTGTAAAAATGTTCTTTCTTCCGATTTGTTCAAATAATTTCTAAATTCTTCTTCTGTTAATTCTAAAAATTCCATTATTATCCTCCACTCTTATTTTATCTCAAAATAATTATATCATGTATTGATAATCTTAAAAAGAATTTTCCTATTTAATTTATTAATAGGTATATATTATGTCAGATTTTGCTCTCTAATTAATATAATATAATGAAAGGAGAGCTTTATATGTACGGATATTATTATTATCAGCCACCAATCTATGGTGCATACCCTGCATATGCCAATAATAACAATAATAATAGTTGGTTTTGGGGTATTATAATTGTACTTTTCATTATATTCTTCTTATTTTGGGGAAATAATAAAGGTTGCTCTAGAAACTAAATATTTCTCTAGTATTACTCTCCGAACAAAAAAGTGGCTCCACAAAAGGCCACTTTATTCTTTTACTTCAAAATCATCTACGCTATCATCATTATTAACTATTTTAGTAATTGCTTCTTCTGCACTCTTTAATTTTTCATCACACTTTTTAGCAAGTACCATAGCTTCATTAAATTCTTTAATAGCGTCATCTAATGGTACATCACCATTTTCAAGTTTCTTCACTATTTCTTCTAATTTTTCTAAATTTTCTTCAAAACTTAATTCCTTTTTTTCATTACTCATACCATGTCTCCTATTTTTTTATATTACTCTTAATATCCTGTAACTCAAAGCGATAAATTTGTTCTACATCAGGATATTTTTCTTTATCAACTTTTCCTAAAAACATTTTTAACGGTCTCACAAATAAAGAACAGTCATCATATAATTGTCTATATATTACAACATCTTCTCCTGTTTCACTATCCTTAGCAAGTCCTAAAACTAAGTAATAATTTCCTTTAAAATGCTTATATATTCTATTTATCTTTAATTCTTGCATACTTCCTCCACTATGGATATTACAGCTCCATCCCTAAGCTGAGTTGTAATGTGATCGCCTTTACTTATATCGGATACAAAGTTTACTGCTTTATCTTCTTTTTTAGTAATTGTATATCCTCGCTCTAGAGTAAGTAAAGGACTTAGTGGTTCTAATTTTGAAAGTAGTTGCAAATACTTTTGACCCTTATTATCTAAAATTTTTAAAGGATTTTTTAATATATAACTCTCTCTTATTCTCCTATATTGTTGTTGACGTAAATTAACAAGATTAACTGTGCTAAATTTTAATCTTTCTATTAAAGAATCAAAATTCATTTCTTTTGTTTGATAAATTGCGACTGGGTTCTTAAAAATATAACGATTATTAATTTCATCTAATTTTTGTTTATATAAACTTATTTTATGCTGCATTACTTTGTTTAATCTTATATTTAACTGATTCAAATAATTAATTATATCTTGTCTTTGAGGAACAGAAAGCTCTGCTGCTCCCGTTGGCGTTGGTGCTCTCATATCAGCTACAAAGTCTGCAATCGTAAAATCTATTTCATGTCCTACAGCACTTATAACAGGAATACTACATTCATATATAGCTCTAGCAACTACCTCCTCATTAAAAGCCCATAAATCCTCAATACTTCCGCCACCTCGACCAACTATTAAGGTATCAAGATTATACTCTTCGGCTCTCTTGATTTGTCTTACAATATCATCTTTGGCCATTTCTCCTTGAACTAGTGCCGGAAATAAAATAATTTCAGATAAGGCCATCTTCTTTTTATTGTAGAGATTATATCCCTAATCGCTGCTCCTGTAGGGGCAGTTATAACACCAATTTTCTCAGGTATTCTAGGAATCTTTTTCTTATGTTGTGCTGCAAATAACCCTTCATCCTCTAATTTCTTTTTCAATTGTTCATAAGCAATATATAAATTACCAACACCATCTTCTAGCATTTCACTTACATATATTTGATACCCACCATTAGCCGGATAT
>ERZ859980.985-NODE-985-length-13579-cov-1.681085_pt1 | contig 13579 bp, 12 predicted proteins | sample MGYA00509984_ERZ859980 | MGnify/ENA primary metagenome ERZ859980 (study PRJEB30046, sample SAMN00715173) | human gut metagenome | study: EMG produced TPA metagenomics assembly of the A metagenome-wide association study of gut microbiota in type 2... | reverse complement strand
TTCAGGAATTGCAAAAAATGAAACATCTAATAATTCTTCAAAACAGTATCATGTATCCGGAGATAATATATCTCTGGATACTACTGTTGAAAATGTTCCAAACAATGTGAAGCTAATTGAAGCAAAAAGAAAAAAAATAGATACAGATAAATTAAAAAAACTACTTTTTGGGAATAACAGTAATAATGTAAAGATGATAGAAAAAGGCTATTATAGAGATAATCTCAATAATTCCTTGTACATACGAAAATATGGAGGCTTTTTCTATACTTCACAAAATTATGATTATTATGAAAGTTCTATATATACCGACATCCGAGACGATAGTTATAATTTAGACAAGTTTTCACTAACTGAAAATTTAAAATTTATGACAAGAAAAAATGCTATAAAATGGGTAAAAAAACAGCTACAAGATATAAATATTAATTTAGGGGAAGTTGAATATAATTGTTATGCCATAAAATATGAGCAATTAAAAAAATATGAAAAACATTACGATGTAGATGGAACAATCAACTCAAAAATCCAAAAAAGAAATTGGTCGGAAAAAGATGATTGCTATTATATTAGTATTAGACAGAAAGTTAATGGAATAGTTGAATACCATGAATTTGAAGGTGAATTTCAAAATTACGAAGATTCAAAAGCATCTGTTGTTGCTATAGTTTCTAAAAGAGGATTTGAATATATTGAAATCACATCAGCCTTTGATTTTGGAAATGTCAATAAGACTGTATCAATAAAAAATCCTCAGGATATTCTGGATAATATTTCAACTCAGTATTCTAACATTGAAGGAGAAGAGAAGTATAGCATTATGAGTTTTAAGTTATGTTATTATACTAACATCAAGGAAAACGATAAAGTAACTCCAATTTATGAATGTTATATGCTTGAAAAAAATAAAAATGGAATAGGTAGATTACAGTTGTTTTTTGATGCGTCTACCGGTGAGGCGTTGGAATTATGATAAGGTGTTTAAAAACAGATTTATACAGAGCATTATTTAATTTTAAATTTGTAATTATTGTTCTATGTATAGCTATAATTCCTTTTCTTGGAGCAAGTGGAACAGGTGGAATAGATCTTTCAATATTAGCAAAGGGTGATTCGATTTTTGATTGTTGTATTATGCCTTGGTTATGAGTCATTTTGGAATAATGGTATTTATATTTACTGCATTGACATTTTCTGATTGTCTGTGTGATGATTTAAATTACAAAAATTATTTATACAGTGTCACCCGAAGTGGAAAAAATACATACATTCTTTCAAAAATTATTACTGTAGTAGTATCAGTAATTGTGTCATTTATGTTAGGAATGATATTGTATGCCTTTATGTCAAAAACGTTCTTCAGATTTAATTGGTACAAGACAGGTGCTGATAATTTTGTATTAAGTGATTTGATGGATTCTAATCTGTTTAAAGGTTTAGTGGAAGAAAAGAAATACGTGACCATATTTATGATTATGATATTGTTTCAGTCGCTTTTATATTGTATTACTTCATTATGCTCTATGTTGGCTTCGTTATACATTAAGAACAGGCTATTAGTTTTATGTGTTCCGTGCATATTAATAACAGTAGGAAACTATATTATGATAGAACTGATTCCAAATTTTCCAGGTTATATATATGTGTATATGATAAATAGTTTTCAACAGAAAACATGGGTGGAATTAATAGTGCAGATAATAGCACCGACGTTGGGAATAATAATAGTTTTGGGAATGCTAATAACAATAAAATTTAGGAGGAATATAGTTGATTAACAAAATTAATTATGCAAAACACATATTTTATTCGTTAGAGGATAAAATTTTCACATCCCGTACATTATCAACATTAGTCTTACTTTTTATATATAATTTTGTCTTTGCAATACCATTACTTAATATGGCAAAAGATGTAGGATATGATATTAATGTTACAGTTTTACCAATGTACCTATATGATTTTGAGTATGACTGTGGATTTATAGCAATAATGTTATATTTCTTCTCTGGAGTACCTTTTTTAAAGTCTTCAGAAATGTATTGTATTATTAGGGAAGGAAAGTCATACTGGGCAATTAAACAAATTATACATATAGTTGCTATGTCATTTGTTTTTATTGTTATGGCAGCAGTTACAAGTATAATGCCATTCTTAATAAGAGGAGACATCAATAATCAATGGGAAAAATAGCATATACATTGTCATTGACAGATAAGAATCTAGAGTACGATTGCGTAAAGTTTCCAAGCAGTATATTAAATAAATATACTCCATGGGAAAGCTTAATTGTATGTGCATTGTTTGTAATGGTGATAGTTATGTTTATGGGAATTTTAATGTTTACGTTTAGTCTGGTTTTTAATAGAGTAATAGGAATTTGTATGGGAGCATGTTTTGAAATACTAATGATAGTAGCATACAATCTAAGAATTGCTATAGGAGTACTTGTATATGTTTCTCCATGCTCATGGCTTGATATTACAGTATTAGGAAAACAAAAATCGGATTTTGACTATTCTCTGGGAACACCTACAATGTCACAATGTCTTATAGAATTAATAATGGCAATGGTAATTTTTAGCATAGTAAGCGTTATTAGAATAAATAGAATGAGTTTGAATTATACAAATGAGGATTAAAAGTTATAGGAATTTCGGAAATATGAATTATTTGTATAATTCAAACAAAATAATTTAAGAAATAAGATGGAGGTAGAAATGTCACAAGTTACTATAAAGGTAGATAATGCTGTAAAGAAATTTGACAAATATACAATTCTTGACCATGTGAACATCACATGTAACAAAGGTGAAATATGTGGAATTGTTGGTAGAAACGGCTCGGGAAAAACAGTTCTGTTTAAAAGTATTTGTGGGTTTGTCAAATTAAATGAAGGAACCATTACAGTAAATGGTAAAGTAATGGGAAAGGACCTTAGGGTTTTGAAAAAGGCAGGTATTATAATAGAAGAACCGGGTTTTTTGCGAAATAAAAGTGGTATGAAGAATTTAGAATACTTATATATGATTAATAATAAAAGGGATAAGAAATACTTAAGAAGCGTTATGGAAAATGTGGGTTTAGATCCTTATAGCAGAAAAAAAGTAGTAAGTATTCTTTAGGAATGCGACAGCGTTTAGCCATTGCACAGGCAACAATGGAGGATCAGGATATCATAATTCTTGATGAACCAATGAACGGACTTGACAACCATGGGGTTCAGGAAGTAAGAGAATATCTGTTACAGCTAAAGAAACAGGGGAAGACCATTTTAATTGCCAGTCATAATAGAGAAGACATAGATGTACTATGCGATAAGGTTTATGAAATGGATAATGGAAGAGTTATAAGTGAAAAATAAAAAACTATAGAAAATAAAAAATTCTAAAAGCAAAAGAAAAGTTCAGAAATGAAAGGAATAAAAATTCTAAAAGCAAATTGAAAGTTGAAAAAGTATGTTAAAAAATAAATAGGAAGAAGAATATATATAAAATCCTTTATAAGTACATAAAGGATTTTATATTTTTTTTTATTACCACAAATTATTATAATATATGCGAAAAAAATAAGAAAAAAGGAGAATATTGTGGTAAAACCACACCAGGAGGTTGTTATGGGTAAGGCTAAATTAAATAAGAAATTGACATCACTAATATTGATTTTAGCATTAGTTGCAACTATTATTCCAACTAGTGTCTATGGAAATCTATTGGTGAGCAAAAACACAAAGACATTAAAGACTGCCAAAGCTGTAAGAATGGCAGCAGTAGACAGCGCTGCAGGAGGAAGTGAGGCAGCAGATGAAGCTTATATTAGTAAGCTTGCAATTATTAGTAAGAATGGAACAGTTTGGGGTGAAGGAATTGAAACAGGAACTCCAAAATTCGACGAGAATGATGAAAGAGGAAATGATTCATCAAAAAGTAATGACAGAGTAAGATCTTACGATTCTATAACCTATAATGTGGCAACAGAAATTCAATCAAGAAACAACAAGACATTTGCGGAAGGCAGAGTAGGTTACAAGGTAACTGTTGATGACGATGATGAAATACAACTAGGAATTTCATCAATGGGTTGGGTCGAAGATTTAGAGACTAAAAAAGAAAATGGTAAAAAAATATATACTTTTTATAGAAACCTTCCAACTACTAATGGGGCTGCTATTCCGGGAGGATGTACAGTACCTATTGTATTAGAAGTAGGTGGAAAAGGCGAAGGAGATATTGTTCAGCCAACTATAGAGTCATGGGTTGAAGGATATAAGGAAACAGTACAGATTGTACCAGATGAAGTAAAGGTAACATCAGTGCCAAAGTATAATATCCAATTAGTAAAGGGAACATGTAGTCAGAGAGGAACATTTGATTTTTCAACAGCTACATATAACAAGGATAAAAATAAAGTAGAAGGATATGAAGCAGTATATGGTATTGTTTTACAGTTGAGAAATGATGATTATGATAAGGGAATTAAAGGAGTGGAACTTCCAAAGGGTGATATAACATTCGATGTGGATTTCAACTCTACATTTTTTCCAACAGGTGGAACATTACAAAATATAACAGAGACATATACACCATTATTATTTTCAACAGATGAAAACAAAAATGATGCTTTGTCTGTAAAGAACATACCGGCAAGTAATGATGCCGGAGACACAGGATGTTATAACAGTGGAATTTGGAGTGCAGTTCAAAATGGTAGTAAAATATCTTTTACAGTAAAAGACTATAAGATTGATATGTCACAATTTCCAAAACATGATTTGGCCAATTCAAATCAATATAATATGAGTGACGGTAAAGTTGCCATTGGATGTTTTGCATCATGCAGAATGAAGGTCATTCAGCCAACAACAACAGTTGATGGTTCGGTTAAAATTGAGGATGAATATAATAGTAAAACAGGTGAAGTTCAAATAAATGCTACAGTAGACAATATGAAAGCTGTTGGCGTAAGTGATACGGAAACTACTAAACAGACAGTTACAACAGATGATAATCAGTCATTTGAACGTTCCTTAGTAACAGATGGAAAAAGAAGCCAGATTATTTATTTTAGTTCTAATGTAGAAGGTCATATACATTATGGCACAGATGAAGAAAGAGACAAAAATATTAATGATGGTTCAGATGCGTTAACTGTTGGCAGTAAATTTGCGTATACAATTGCCTATGCTGAAAAGGAAGTTAGTCAGAGCAATATAAATGGACATTCAATCGCAGTTAATCAGTTAGTTAAATTTGATGACAGTGCTATTGAGTTTAATATGGATAGGCAGGCTAATGCAATGTCAGGAAGAAGTGGCTCATTTGTTTATAACGCTGTTTTTGCGGCGAAGCCTGACAAAACAGGTTGGAATCATAAAGGATTAAAACCGGATGAAGAAGGCTATGATGACGAAATGCTCGATACAAAAGAGGAAGATTTGGTTTATTTTACTTCTTTGGAGGAGCTGGAAAATCAGGGATATACATGTGTGGGAATGCTATATGAATGGCGTGGATGTAATACCGGTACAAAAGATACATCTATTGAAACACAGGGATTTATCCAAATAAAGAAAAATTTTGACATAACAAAATATGCCTATGGAATTACAGCTACAACTAATGCTTGGCTTATAAGCGATTATGCAGATACTGTAAGTTTTGAAGAAGGAAAAGAAGAGGAAACTTTAAAAAAATGGTATCAGTATGCAGTTTCATCTACAAATCGTTATACGCAGGGAACAGGAGCACCAACACAAGAACATACAGTTGATCTTGATCCCGGAAGAGGATACGTTAAGGCAAAATATGATGAAACAGGATATATTGGTGGTGAAAAAAATAGTTGGCCACTTGGGGACAGTGTTTACGTTGTTCCATATTATGCTAAGATTTCAAAACAGGTTGAACAGACAAACAAAACAGAAAGAAAATCAATTTATACATTAGATAATGGCGAACGATATGTTGACTTTGTTTTGGCAAGTCAGTTAGAATTTGCACAGGATGTAACTGTACCTGATGATTTTACAACAAATGTTTACATTACTGACATATTGCCTAAAGGCTTAACGTATGTTGAAGGAAGCTCGAAATATGGAGGAACATATAAAGAAAATACACCTAGTGCAGGAACAGTGACAGGTGGAGATAATATTGAACCTGAATCAATTACTAAAAACATAGACGGTACAACTACATTAAAGTGGAAAATACCTAATCAGAAAGTGACAAATGGTGATCTTCCTTCACTTCACTATAGTTGTAAAATAGGTGATGAAGAAAATCCGGAAAATGATGTGACAAATAATGCAACATTAACAAATGTTGCTAAGATTTCTACAGATGAAGATAAGAGAAAACAGGCAGCAGAACTTGGCAATTTATCAACAGCCGGAATTTCAATTGTAAAATTATCATCATTTAATATTACAAAAACAGGCACAAAAAATCTTGAAAGATTTGGAACTGCAAATTACAAAATGGTCATTAATAATTCAGGAAATACTGCAACGGATAATGTTTATGCTGTAGACTCAATGCCTGTAGATGGTGTTAATGGAACCGTTATGAAGGGTAGTTACAAAATTCTTTCAATGAAGATTAATATAAACAAAATTAAAGATATAAATGATGTAAAAGTGTATTATACAAATGATAAGACATTTGCAGGAAAGTATGCAAGCCAGATTACATTAGAGCAGGTTAAGCAGTGGTCTGTAGCAACAATTGATAAGACAACAGGTGAAATAACAGGAGAAGGGTTAACAAATGGATGGCCTGCAGCGTGGGCATTTGTAGATGATTCTCTCAAAGCTATGAGCTCTTCTATAATTGATATGACTTATAGTTTGGATGATGCAGCGGCAAATGATGTTTTATTTAACAGTTATTCTCAGGAAACATTAGTCAGTACAGCTATGAGTAAGGTTTATGATCGTTCTTTAGAAGGTAAGGTATTTATTGATAAGAACAAAGATGGAATTTTCAACAATGATGACATCGAAGTAAAGAACACAAAGGTTATTCTTTATAAAAAAGATGGTACAAAGGTTGCAGAACAGTTAACCGATGAAAATGGAAATTACAAATTTGAAAAATTAGAAGCTGGAGAATATTATGTTGATTTCGAATCAACAGAGGATGTTGATTTGTCAAAGTATAAGGTAACAAATCAGTTTGCACAGGGTGATGATAAGAAGGGACATGATGATTCTAAGGCAGAAGGTGAAAGTAATACTGAAACCGGCAAACTTAATAAAGCTAAAATAACAGAAATAACCTTACCAACAATTGATGAAATGGTTGAACAAAATATTACTCATGCAGAAGTTAAGTATCAGAATTTAGGTTTACTAGATACAAGCACTGAGACAACACCACAGGTGACAACGCCTAAGGATACAACACCGGCGTCAACAACAAAAGAAACAACACCACAGGCAACAACGCCTAAGGATACAACACCAGTGACAACACCACAGGCAATATCTGAAACGTCTAGTGAAAAAACAGGTGTTACAACAACTGCTGGAGAAACAAATAAAAAAACAACAAAGAAAAATAAAGGTAAAAAGACAACCAAGAAGTCACAGAGAGCCACATCAAAGAGTGGAAGTGAAAATGGTAGTTTAAATAAGAACAACAATGCTAAAGGCAAAAACAACAAAAATAATAACAATAATAGTGGAAATGAAAGTTCTTCAAATAGTGGTTCATTAAATACTGCTCAAACAGGAGAAGATCAAACATTCTTTGGTTTATTGGAATCTTTGCATTAGCATTAGGTGCATACATTTTTTATGCATCAAGAAGAAAAGCTAACAAATAATTAAATACTCCTTTATAAATTTTGAGAGATGCTCTGACTAATACTTATCATGTATTAGCCAGGGCGTTTTTGTGTAATAAGAAATTCCTCTGCAAATTATTATTATAAAAAACCTTCCACTAGGGAGGCATCCTGATGCGAAAAGAAAGTAAAATGCTTATCCAACAATTTTATAATTGAAAATATGCATATTGAAAAAAAATCAGATAAATGTAAAATTAAAAGAGCAAAAGCAATTATACAGGTAAAGGAAACAATAATGCAAAAAGTTAAAGATAAAATAATCCCCATAATATTAATAGCAATAATGGCTGTTAGTGGCTATAAAATAGTAACGTACTTTTATCAGGCTCATGAACAGAAGAAAATTTTTACGTCAATTGAGAAAAAAATAGACAATAATCAGAAGGGGTTGGTAAAGGCTAAGGGAAATAATATTCAAAAGAAATATGCAAAGTTATACGAGGAAAACAGCGACTTTGTAGGATGGATAAAAATTAAAGGTACAAAAATCAATTATCCTGTTATGAAGACTACAAAACCCTATGATTTCTATTTAATGCACAATTTCAAAAAAGAGGACTCAATATATGGAACACCATTTGTAGGAGAAAAGTGTTCTGTTGATCCTATGGATTTTAATACTATAATTTATGGTCATCATATGAAAAACGGAACAATGTTCTCTGATTTGATAAAATACAAAAATGTGGATTTTTACAAGGAACACAAGTATGTGCAATTTGATACAATAAAAGACAGCGGGAAATATTTGGTGGTATACGCATTTGTTTCGGAAGTAAATGTAAAAAAATCCTTTGAGTATTACAACGTGGCATATTGGTCAGGTAAAAAGAAAATAAATAAATATATTAATGAAATTTCTAAACGAAGTCTTTATAACACTAATGAAAAAATAACTTATAAGGATAAAATAATTTCATTGTCAACTTGCGAAAATACAAACGAAAATAGCAGAATGGTAATTGTGTGTAAAAAAATAAAATAGTATGTTTACATAAATTGTGTGCAAAAAATGAAATAGTAAATTGTAATAGTTTTGCAAATGCTATATAATTGACTGTTGGAAATGAAAAAATGAAAACACTGGAAGTAAAAGATTCTCATAAATATTAAGAAGCAAAAACGTGAATTTTAAACAAGAATAAAAACGCAAGAAATTTGCTTGTACTAAAAAATAAGGATAAAAAATGCAGGAAGTAAAAAAGTGTCATTGGGTTAACGAAAAAAATAAAAAGTATGTGGAGTATCATGACAAGGAATGGGGCGTACCTATTCATGACGACCAAAAACTTTTTGAAATGCTAATATTAGAAGGGTTTCAGGCAGGCTTGTCATGGGAATGTGTGCTAAACAAAAGAGAAGCATTCATAGAAGCTTTTGATAATTTTGATCTGGATAAGATTTGCCATTATGATGATGAAAAGTTGGAAGAATTAAAAAACAACCCAGGCATAATACGAAATAGGTTAAAAATTGCAGCAGCCGTAAAAAACGCAAAAGCATTTAAAAATATTATAAATGAGTTTGGCAGTTTCAATAATTATATTTGGGGCTTCACAAACAATAAAATAGTATATGAATATGACAAAACTACATCACAATTGTCAGATACTATTTCAAAGGATCTAATAAAAAGAGGGATGAGTTTTGTTGGAAGCACTATTATTTATTCTTATTTACAGGCAATAGGCATAATAAATTCCCATGAACCAGGTTGCTTTTTGTTTCATGGAAATTAAAATGAAATCAATACTATAAATGCAAATTAATGCAGGTTAATATTAATATAAAATTATATTAATATTAATCTATATAAACAAAGCAAATGAAAAAGAAGGAATCTAAAATGAAAAGAGAAGAAAAAACAAATGTAATGAGAGTATTAGATAGCAAAAAGATTAAATACAAAAGTCATAACTATGTTGCTACAGAAGCAATAGCAGGAGATGAGGTGGCGAAGACATTAGGTCAGGATCCAAATGCTGTGTTTAGACTTTGGTAACAGTGTCAAAATCAAAGAGTTATTATGTGTTTTTAGTTCCTGTTTCTAAAGAACTTGATTTAAAGAAAGCGGCAAAAGCTGTTGGTGAGAAAAAAATAGAAATGCTTAAATCAAAAGAACTGTTGCCTCTTACAGGATACATTCATGGAGGATGCTCACCGATTGGAATGAAGAAATTTTTTAAAACAACAATTGATGAAACTGCAAAAAATTACGATACAATTATGTTTAGCGGTGGAAAGATTGGTTATCAGGTAGAATTGTCTTTAACTGATTTGGAAAAGGTTATAAAATTTCAACTGGCAGATATTACAGAATAATGGCAAACAATAGCCTATAAACAACAGCCGGCAAAAATCTTAACATTATAGAATTATAATGTTAAGATTTAGCAGAGATGCGGAATAATTTAAGGAAAATATAAAATAGAAGAGGAAATGAAATGAAGGTTTATTACTTTAATATAACACCACTTGAAATAAAAATATATTTGCAGAAAAAGTAAAAGAAGTAAGTCCGAGAAGACTTGCAAAAATAGAACGTTTAAAGAAAACAGATGACAAGTTAAGATGTCTGGGAGCAGGATTGCTTATTAACTATATCCGTGAAAAATTTGATATAAGAGATGAAATAATGGTTGCCAAAAATGGAAAACCTCACTTTACAAGAACGAGGATGTCTTTTAATATTTCTCATTCTGGAAATTATGTTGTTATAGTGGTTTCGATTTTAATATTGGTATAGATATTCAAAGAATGGAAAAACATAACCATCTTATTGCTGAAAAAAATTTCTGTGCCAATGAATGTGCTTATATCAATGAAAATGATAACTACGAAATTCAAAGACAGCGTTTCCATGAAATATGGACAATAAAGGAAGCGTACCTAAAAAATATTGGAATAGGATTAAGGAAACCTTTGAATTCATTTGAAATAGATTTAAGTCATGGCAATCCAAGAATTATCGACAATCCTGGTTATGCCATCTTACAAATAAAATTGGATAAACTTTATATAATGGCGATTTGCTCTGACATTAGGGACAAAGAATTTACTATGGAAGAAGTGGAAATCTAATTTGCAAGAATATAAAAAGAATAATTTAGAAATATAATCTAAAAGTAGATTAGTAAAATTTATAAAAAAGCAGCTATGATTTTATGTATTGTTTAAAAGGTCTTAGTAATCTGATTACTGATTAACTTAAAAACAGTATGTTAAAATCATAGCTATTTTTTGAAATTTTAAAATTTGTTATAATATTTCACATTGTTATTTACTCCAACGTCCTGAAGCCCCACAAGGTAAAACAAGACCATTCGATGATACAGGAAGCCCAATTTCTTCTGCTTCAACTTTTCCACCAAACTTTGGCACAATAGCAGTGTTAATCATATAATTTAAAACTGCCGGTTGTAATCCGGTTGTGTATGAGTTGATTAGGAAGAACAATGGGTCATCGCTTAAAATATTTGTACATAATTCCACAAATGGAAAAATGCTTTCCTCAATTTTCCAAGTTTCTCCCTTTGGACCTCTACCGTAAGAAGGTGGATCCATAATGATTCCATCATATTTGTTCCCACGACGGATTTCTCTTTCAACAAATTTTACACAGTCATCAACTAACCATCTCACAGGTCTGTCAGCAAGTCCTGAAGAAACGGCGTTTTCTTTTGCCCATGTAACCATTCCCTTTGAAGCGTCAACGTGTGTAACATGAGCACCGGCTTCTAGAGCAGCCAAAGTAGCCCCACCTGTATAAGCAAAAAGGTTTAATACCTTAACAGGTCTACCGGCATTGCGAATCTTCTCTGAAAACCAGTCCCAGTTAGTAGCTTGCTCGGGAATAATCCTGTATGCTTAAAACTAAAAGGTTGAGATTAAATGTTAGGTTCTTATAATTAATTGTCCATTGCTCAGGCAAATTGAAAAAGTCCCATTTTCCACCGCCTTTGTTGCTTCTGTGATAGTGACCGTTGTGCTTGTGCCAGCCTTTGTTTTTCTTTGGAGTGTTCCAAATAACCTGAGGGTCAGGTCTGACTAAAAGATAGTCACCCCATCTCTCTAATTTTTCTCCTGTTGAAGTATCTATAACTTCATAATCTTTCCAATTATCTGCAATCCACATAAATTAATCCTCTTTATCGTTAAAATTTAAAGTTAAGTATTTAATAGGTTACTTCCTATTATAATATGATTTTTAATATCTTGTATGATTAGTTCATAATGCATCCTGAAATATAATATTTAAATAATTAATAATTTATTTTTAAATAATCAATAATGTATTGCAAAATCCATTATTTAATAACCGCTAATATATTAACATAGAAAGCATCAATAAACAATTAAAAGTAATTAAAGTTTATTAAGTGTTAAAAGTTGAAAAGGCTAAAAATATAAAAGAATTAGAAACAATAAAAGGTTGTTTCTATGAAGTGTTGTGTTATAATTATTTTAATTACAAAATATACAAAATTTGGAGGTAGCGTTATGACAAATAAATATGAGGGAACACAGACAGAGAAAAACTTAGAGGCTGCATTTGCAGGAGAATCACAGGCTAGAAATAAATACACATATTTTGCGTCAGTTGCAAAGAAGGAAGGATATGAACAGATTTCTTCATTATTCTTAAAGACAGCAGACAATGAAAAAGAACATGCAAAAATGTGGTTCAAAGAATTAAGCGGTTTGGGAGATACATCAGAAAACCTTGCAGCAGCAGCTGAAGGTGAAAATTTCGAATGGACAGACATGTATGAAGGATTTGCAAAGACAGCGGAAGAAGAAGGTTTCCCTGAACTAGCAAAGAAATTCCGTTTAGTTGCAGAAATTGAAAAACATCACGAAGAAAGATATCGTGCTTTACTTAAGAATATTGAAACAGCACAGGTATTTGAAAAGAGTGAAGTAAAAGTATGGGAATGCAGAAACTGCGGTCACATTTGCGTAGGAACAAAAGCACCGGAAGTTTGCCCTGTATGTAATCACCCACAGAGCTTCTTTGAAGTACATGCTGAGAATTACTAAATAGCAGAAATGTTATGAAAACATAGGTCATGTATTGAAAACACCTTTGGCAATGTATATACTGGTTGTGTATATTGTCGGAGGTGTTTGTTTATGAAAAATAGTCAAGATATAGGATTGCCTAAATGTTTATTGAAGAAAAAAGAAACATTTTGCAAACTTAAAACTTTTTGAAAAAGGGTATTGCATTTAGAAAAGAGTTGTGTTATGATAACTCTTGCTGTGACATGATAGCGTTGAAACGTGAGGTTGCTACATTACATATATGTAGGTTTTCCGTGGAGCGAATGTCAAGTTAGGAAACTGGCGACAAGTCACTGTACAAATAATTGAGTCCACCATAGAGTGGAAACGTCCATGCAAAGTTGTAGAGAATACGACACGCACGGAAAGGTTGTACGGTCACCGCTTGTCGTGCTAAATAGTACGAAAAGGAGGCGGCTTTTTTTATGGCACAAGTAATGAGAATTACACTTAAGGCTTACGATCACAAATTAGTAGATCAGTCAGCTAAGAAAATTGTTGAAACTGCAAAGAAGACAGGAACAGAAGTTAGTGGTCCAGTACCTCTACCAACTAAGAAAGAAGTAGTTACTATTCTTAGAGCTGTTCATAAGTACAAAGATTCAAGAGAGCAGTTTGAACAGAGAACTCATAAGAGACTCATCGATGTATTATCACCATCACA
>ERZ859980.983-NODE-983-length-13598-cov-2.394890_pt1 | contig 13598 bp, 11 predicted proteins | sample MGYA00509984_ERZ859980 | MGnify/ENA primary metagenome ERZ859980 (study PRJEB30046, sample SAMN00715173) | human gut metagenome | study: EMG produced TPA metagenomics assembly of the A metagenome-wide association study of gut microbiota in type 2... | reverse complement strand
CTGGATACGTGGGTTCGATTCCCATCACCCGCTCTATTTTTTTAGCGGGAAACTTGATAAATCAAGGCTTTCCGCTATTTTTGTATTGTCCGGTTTGATACCAGGTGATATCAAAATTTTGAGAAGATATACAAGAGTATGATGGCACGGATGTTATTGTGACGCTGTTGGGACAGCCACAGAAGAAAAGAAAAAGGCCATCTGTTCATTGGGAGACTGAATAAAAAAGTGAATACTTCCGATATACATAGTAGAACAGATCAACCGGAAAACAGGAACGGAGGCGCTTATGCAGGTCGGTGGAGTCGGAAGCGGACATGACACATATTCTCATCATGTAACATCATGCCTTCATGAACATGGGGCAAATACGGATACGGGCAGTATGGGGGCTAAGTCCGGAGCCGCGCAGACGGCGCAGATGGCTACAGAAGCCTTGCAGGAGAATTCTAAGGGAAACCTGTTGTCCTGGGTACAGAATATTGGGAATAGTGGAAAACAGCTCTTACAGAAGATCTGGGGAGACAGCAAAGAATCCAATGATGCGATAAGTTCACAGAAGGATGGCAGCGGTAATCATATCGCGGGTCAGGAGACGCTTGTTATGGGAAATTCTGTGGGCGTGAAGACTACGTTGAACAGGGCGGCGGTGGAGACGGCGGCGACGCATACCTATTTCCAGCCGATAGAGACACGAGAGGCTGTGCCGACAACACCGTTGCAGAAAGTGCGTTATCAGGTACAGAAGGTAGCCAGAAAACTGATGGACCGACTGCCGGGACGATTCCTGGGATCCCATAGCGGAGATTTCCTGCAGACAAAGCAACAGCATACTAAAGAGGATCTGCGGAAGAGAAGCCAGTACAAAGAGGATGATCAGGAGATCGAATGCATTCTTACGGATGAAAGTTACCTGACAGATTCCTATAATCGAAAGGGAGAATACAGCCATCTTACTACGGATAAATAGGATGTGGTGGAATTTTTCGTAAAATTTCAAAAATTTTCTTGACAGTTTGGCATTCATCATGTAATATAGTCTTTGCTGTGAGACACACAGCAGACATTCATCAGATTGCGGATGAATGTCAACACAATTAATTTCATACCTTCAAGATACAGGTTTTGACCTGTACATTATGCGCGAGTGGCTCAGCGGTGGAGCACCTCCTTGCCAAGGAGGGGGTCGCGGGTTCGATCCCCGTCTCGCGCTCTCATGAAAAAAGAACGATACCAAATCGGTATCGTTCTTTTTTTCGAGCCCTGCCAGGGCTCGAAAGTTCGATGTCTACGCTCCGCTCCGGTCCGCATGGAAAATTTCAGAAGCAAAAGGGAATACGTATTTGTTCCGGTTTGTATAGGAGCTTCATTTTGTATGCGCATGTCCGCGGGACCAGACTTTACTGGGCTGTGCCTTATAGGTGGGGCGGCGGAAGAGGAGGCTTTTCAGTGCGGGACCGTTAAAGGGGAAGAGGGGCCAGAAGTAACTGAAGCCTGCGAAGGTCGGTGTGGTAATCATGGAGAGTGACACAAGCGTCAGACCGATAATAAAGCCGGGCAGACCCCATAATCCGGTGGTGACCACCAGGAGAATTCGATAGATCCGCAGGGCATCAGCAAATTCGATACTGGAGAGGGACAGATTCGCCAGCATGGTGACAGCAGCATAGAAGAGGACTTCCGTGGGGCCCAGTTAAGACTGACAGCAATGTCACCGATTAATAGTCCGCCGACAATGGACAGAGCACCGGAGACGCGGCTGGAGCTGAGTGCCGCTGAATACTTGAAAAGATCCAGCAGGAACTCCACCGCCAGCACATAGAAAAAAAGGCGGGAGGGTGACAGATCGCTGACGGGTGTGAGCTGCAGCGAAGCAGTAATCTCGGGATAGTAGGCGGAGAGAAGTAAAAATACCGGAAGGAGTAGGAGACTGACCGGAATGCACAGGAAGCGTATCATGCGGAAATAAGTTCCGGTCAGAGGATTGTTGTAATAGTCCTCCGGACTCTGGGTAAACTGGAAGATCGTACCGGGAAGCAGCAGAACGGCAGGGGAGTTGTCCACGATGAGCAGAATATGCCCTTCGCACAGATAGCTGCAGGCCACATCGGGCCGTTCCGTCAGCTGGATACTGGGCAGAGGATTCCACCAGCGTTTTTTGATCAGGAGTTCTTCCAGACTTTTGCTGCCCATGGTCAGGGAAGTGATCTGTAATTGGGAAAGCTTTTTCTTTAAGGTATCTAATAATTCCTCATTGACCTGATCCGCCAGATAGGCGATAGCTACATCCGTGCGGCTTTCTGCACCCAGAGAACAGATAGAGAATGTCAGTTTCGGAGAACGCACCCTCCGGCGGATCAGATTGGTATTGAACAACAACGTCTCCACAAAACCGTCCCGGGCACCCCGGGTGATCCGTTCGGTGTCAGGTTCGGAAATGCTGCGGACAGGATAGGTACGGACATCGATGATCACGGCCTGTGCAAAACCTTCTACCAGAAGGACAGAGGGGCCACTGAGAATATTTTGCAGAATCGTATCTATAGAGGAAGTCAGTGACACCTGGGCATACCCCAGTTTGCTCTGCACATAGCGAGGGAGATCCCGGATTTCGGAATCCAGTGTATAGAGGGGGTCCTGCAAGTCGGAAAAAATTTGTTGAAGGATCTCCGTCTTACAAAAACCATTGACACCGATCCAGTAAGCCGGCGTATTTCCCAGCTTCAGGTCACGGGTGATCAGGTCAAAACTGTCATCCAGTGGCAGCAGAGCGTGGAAAAGTGCTGTATTTTTGGATAGATTTGTGGATAAGGAGCGTTGTACCATAGTGGGGAATCCTTTCTGATCACTTGCATAGACTGCCAAACAGGTATATGGTATTATTATTCAGATAGATTTCCCAGGTTTTTCGGAACTATACGGATCAGTGGTATAATTGACACAACCCCAGCAGGATCAACAATAAACCTGAGACGGGATCCGTATATTCCCCGATCTGCTGCAGGAAAGCAGACCTGCCCAGACGGCTTCCGAAAGCCAGAAATCCGAAGGAGCAGAAAAAGGTGGACACCGATGCCGGAAGGAAAGGAAGTCCCGTAATACTGGCGGAGAAACCGATGCCGATATTGTTCATGGAAAGGGCACAGCCCAGCGCCAGTATCTGCGACAGGGATAATTCCCGGTGCCCGGCAAAATTTTTCTTCTTCTGGCACAGATTATTATCCGGGGAAAAATTGCAGTGCCATCTGGAAAGCAACCATTTTCCCACGTAGTAAAGACCGAAAAGAATCAGTACACTGCTTCCGATCCGGGTACCGATGCCGATGGGAAACAAGGGTAACAACAGGTTGCCAAGAGCTATAGAGATCACAGTCCCGATCAGGGTGACTGTGCTGATCAGCAGATTATGTCTGGCAGGCAGAGGGACTTTCTGGAGGCCCAGAGCCATACCTACCAGAAGGGCATCCAGACTGGCTGAGATGCCGAAGAGCAGAGGGGGCAGAATAGACATAACATGCTCCGTAGAAAATATTCTTAATTTTACTATATTCCTCTGAAATTATTTTGTGAGGTTGTGGGGCAAAGGAACAAATGAGTATGGAAGTAAAGAGAAAACTGAGTGAATTCCTAAAAAGAGAGACGGTTCTGACCGTAGCGATCCTGCTGGCAATAGTGTCCGCGGTGATGATTCCGCCGGACAGAGAATATGCAGGATATATTGATTTCCGCACACTTTCGATCCTTTTCTGCCTGATGACGGTGATGGCAGGCTTGCAGAAACTGGGTGTTTTCCGTAATATTGCAAAAACGCTGTTGCGACATACACAGAATACCATACAGTTGGCAGAGGTATTGGTACTATTGTGTTTCATTTTCAGTATGATCATCACCAATGATGTGTCATTGATCACGTTTGTACCGTTTACCTTCATTGTGCTGCGGCTGACAGGCGAAGAAGCTGTGAAAAAACTGGCAGTACCTGTGATCGTTCTGCAGACGATAGCTGCCAATCTGGGAAGTATGCTGACGCCGATCGGAAATCCGCAGAATCTGTATTTATATGGGAAAACACAGATGTCCGCTGGAACATTTATACTTTTGATGCTGCCTTATTCTCTGGTGTCACTGCTTTTACTGATGATCTGTGTGGTAATTGTGGCAAAACGAAGCGGAATCGAAGTCCGGGGAGCAGAAGTTTTGCTGACAGAAGATGAGAAGCTGGAACAAAAGAAATATTTACTTCCGGCATATTTGCTGTTATTTGTGTTGTGTCTGCTGACTGTGGCTCATATGATTCCTTATCCGGTGACATTGGGAACTGTGGCATTGGCGGTTCTCCTTTTAGATCGTGGTACTCTTATAAAAGTGGATTATTCGCTTTTGCTGACGTTTGTGGGCTTCTTTATTTTTATAGGAAATATGGGAAGAATGCCTGCTTTCTGTGATTTCCTGCAGAAGATCATCGGAGGTAGAGAAGTGATGACAGCCGTGATTGCCAGTCAGGTGATCAGTAATGTTCCGGCGGCCCTGCTGTTATCCGGATTTACGGAAAATATAACGGCATTGATCATCGGTACGAATCTGGGAGGGTTGGGGACGCTGATCGCATCCATGGCCAGTCTGATCTCTTATAAACAGGTGGCCAGACAGATTCCGGGAGAGAAAAAGAAGTATTTTGGATGGTTTACCATAGCAAATATCGTTTTTTTAATGATATTGGTATTGGAAAACTGTCTGCTGTAACTATAGAAAGCAGTCTATCTGCCGGGAAAGGCAGAAAAGATGGCAATAACTAAAAAATAATCTGGGAGGTATTCGTCATGACAGAAGATATGACAATCATTGCAGAAGAGGCTTATCTGGCGGCCAAGGAGATCTTGGAAAAGGCGAGGCTGGAGCAGGGAGAGCTGTTTGTGGTAGGCTGTTCTACCAGTGAGGTGGGAGGTGCTACTATTGGTACCTATTCCAGCCCGGAGCTGGCGGAGATGGTCTTCGGCGGTATTTACCAGGCCACGCAGGAAGCCGGGGTATATCTGGCTGCGCAGTGTTGTGAGCATCTGAACCGTGCACTGATTCTGGAAAAAGAGGCTGCGGTAAAATATGGTTATCCCATGGTAAATGTGGTACCTCAGCCTAAGGCAGGCGGATCTTTTGCGACGGCGGCGTATAAAGCCTTCGAGCATCCGGTGGCTGTGGAACATATTCAGGCGGCAGCAGGAATGGATATCGGGGATACGCTGATCGGAATGCATCTGAGAGATGTGGCAGTACCGGTGCGCCTCCGGTCCGGACAGATCGGAGACGCCCATGTGGTATGCGCCCGCACCAGACCGAAATTCATTGGTGGCGGCAGAGCGGTTTATGACGAAGAATTATTGTAAAGAAATGATATGTGGCTATTTCTGTGGCATTCCGCGGAAGTAGTCACGGATCCAGCGTCCGGATTCATTGAAATCATCGTCGGTCCAGTCGGAAAGTGCCGTGCTGGAAGCCTTGAAGACGCTGCTGCTTTCGTCTTTGTTGGCGAGATTCCAGCAACAGAAGCTGATCTGGTACTTGTTCAGCAGATCCAGCCATTTGGTGGTGGAAACAAAATCATTGGCACCATTGCCGGAGGCATCGCACATGCCAAATTCGCTGACAAATACCGGAAGCCCGTTCTGAACACAGGTCTCTAAGCGGTTCCGCAGGTCGTCTTTATGGGTGCCTGCGTAGAAATGCAGCGTATACATTACATTGCTGTCATCCAGCGGAGAAGCGGCAGCCTTGTCGATCTCCTGACTCCAGGTTGGTGTTCCCACGAGAATTACGGCATCCGGCTTCTGCGCCCGGATCACCGGGATGACTTCTTCTGCGTAAGACTTGATGCTGTCCCAGGAAGTACCGCCGTTGGGTTCATTGCAGATTTCATAGAGCACATTGTCGTTGTCGGCAAAAGCTTCCACCATTTCCCGGAAAAAGGCGATCGCCTCATCTTTGTTCTGATTCGGGTCGCAATCACTTAAAATATGCCAGTCTACGATCACGTACATTCCAAGCTCTGTGGCGTAGGATACACCGTCTCTTACCAGCTGCTTCAGCTGTTCCTTATCACCGCCGGCACAATAACCGCCGTATTCCGCTGTATACATGGCGAGGCGGATACAGTTAGTATTCCAGTCGTCCCGCAGGGTACGGAAGGAATCATAATTGATATACTGGGGGAACCAGGCAATACCGTGGGTGGACATACCATAGAGCTGGACAGTGTTCCCGTCTGCATCGGTCAGCTTCCCATTCTCCACATGGAGAGCGCCGTGCTGTCCGAAGGGGGTGGAAGCCTCATCTTTGTCTGCCTCGGAAGTCACATCCGCAGGCTGTGTGGATTGCGTTCCGGGAGCATCGGGGGTGGGTGTCGGTTCGGATGCAGCGGTGCTTTCGCTGACGGTTTCCGTGATGGCAGCAGACATTTCGGGGGAAGCAGATGTTGTGGCTTCATTTGACGTATCCTGCCTGCCACAGCCGGCGAGAGCACAGGTGCCTAAGGCTGCCAGTACCGCACAGCTGAGTGTTTTTCTGAAAATAGACATAAGAACCTCTTTTCTTATTCGAGAATAAACGAATGAAAATACAAACAATGGGTTACCTTTTAAAACTAAAAAACAAGCACTTACAACCAATATTATAATTGTGTCTGTGTAGCTTGGCAAGAAATGATTGCCCGCGGATAGGAGCTGTGATACAGTTAATGGGAACAGAGTCCGGAATAGAGGACAGAGATGGAGGAAACCTATGCTTCCGCAGTCATTTACAGAGAGAATGCAGGGACTTTTGGGATCGGAATATGAAGAGTTCCTGGCAAGCTTTGAGCATGAGAAATATCAGGCATTGCGTCTGAATCCGTTAAAAAAGGATGACATGTCTGTCATAACAGAAAAAGTTAAGCAGACTTTTCAGCTGCAGCCGGTTCCCTGGGCGGAGAACGGATATTACTATACCAAAGAGGACCAGCCGGGAAAACATCCCTGGCATGAAGCGGGACTTTATTATATTCAGGAACCCAGTGCCATGGCACCTGTGACACTACTGTCACCACAGCCCGGAGAGCGGATCCTCGATCTATGTGCTGCTCCCGGAGGGAAAAGTACCCAGATTGCATCGGCTATGGAGGGAGAAGGACTGCTTGTCACGAATGAGATCCACCCGGCGAGGGCGAAAATACTCTCGGAGAACGTGGAGCGCATGGGCATCCGCAACGCCTGTGTATTGAATGAGACGCCGGAGCACCTGGCGGATATTTTCGAGGAATATTTTGACCGGATCCTGGTGGATGCACCCTGCTCCGGAGAGGGAATGTTCCGGAAGAATGAAGTGGCCTGTGAGGAATGGAGCCCGGAGAATGTACAGCTCTGTGCGGACAGACAGGACGGCATTCTGGAATGTGCCGCCCGGATGCTGGTACCCGGCGGCAGACTGGTGTATTCTACCTGCACCTTTGCACCAGCGGAAAATGAGGGAAGTATCAGCCGCTTCCTGGCAAAGCATGAGGAATTCGAGATTGTCCCCATCGATAAAAAGGAACTGGGGATCCCGGAGGGGTGTGACGGTATTCCGGGCTGTGTGGAGAATCCCGCGCCGGGAATCGAAGGTACCTTGCGCCTGTGGCCTCATAAGCTGAAGGGAGAAGGTCATTACGCCGCGGTATTGCAGAAGAAGGGAAAGCTTCCGGAGGGGTATCAGCCGGTGTGCGCAACGGGAACAGAAAAAGGAATCCCCGCAAAGAACCTTGCGAAGGACTGGGCGGAATATTTTGCTTTTGCAAAAGAGACTTTTTCGGAGAAGCTGATGGGGGAAGCGGGATTGTGTACGGCGGGAGAAGGATTTCTGGCGTTCGGTGATAATCTGTACCGTATGCCGGAGAGAATGCCAGGGGTCAAGGGGCTGAAAGTGCTGCGTCCGGGACTGCACCTGGGAACCTTGAAAAAGAATCGTTTCGAACCGGCTCATGCGCTGGCACTGGCGCTGTGCCCGAAGGATGTGAAGCATGTATGGAATCTGTCCGTGGAGGAAGCGGCTGCTTATCTGAAGGGACAGACTTTTTCCGCGGAAGGCGAGAAGGGCTGGTATCTGATCTGCGTGGACGGCATCAGCCTGGGCTGGGGAAAACTGGCCGGAGGCATCATGAAGAACCATTATCCCAAGGGGCTGCGGAAGGGATAACGGATCACGACAATAAGGACAGTTTATATGAGAACAGAAATATTATACGAAGACAAGATCATCATGGTCATCCGCAAACCGGCAGGACTGGCGGTACAGTCCGCCGGGATCGGACAACCGGATGTGGTCAGCGAGTTGAAATCCCATCTTGCAAAGCTTCCCGACACAGGGAGGCTGGGACCGGGAAAAGGAGAGCCATATCTGGGCATAGTCCACAGACTGGATCAGCCGGTGGAGGGCGTGCTGGTATTTGCCAAAGAGAAAAAGGCGGCAGCAGCTCTGACGAAACAGTTATCCGATGGTACACTGAATAAACATTACTATGCAGTACTCTGTGGATATCCTGCTGTTGCAGAAGGGGAGCTTGTGGATTATCTACGGAAAGAGGGCAGCGTGGCAGTGGCAGTCACCGGCAGAGAGAAGAATTTTCCGGACGCAAAGATCGCAAAACTGCATTATAGCATTTTGGAGAAAATTAATCAGCCTATGCCGCTGGCACTGGCAGATGTCTGCATTGAGACCGGACGGTTCCACCAGATCCGCGTGCAGTTTGCCCATGCGGGATGGCCGTTGTTGGGAGATACCAAATACGGGAACACTACAGTCGCCGGAACGGCGGGGAGTCCGGCATATCGCGGCGTGGCACTTTGCGCATATTCTCTGGATTTTACCCATCCCGGCAACGGCAAAAAGATGTCATTCCGGGTGAAACCGCAGAATCCTGCATTTGAAAAATTTACAAAAATTCCTTCGGAGGATATTTTCGAAGGATAAAAAAGCCTGTCCGGCACACACTAATCCCAAAAAGGAAGTGTGCGGCATGGATTGGGGAGAATTTGGCAAAAAAATAATAGGAAAAAAGATGATAGTACTGCTTCTGGTAACGGGGGCAGTCTATTTTTTTCTGCAATATCTGACACCTCTGTCGGCACCGGTACTGTTGGCCATGCTGTTTGTCACAATTTTTGGGCCAATGATGAAGCGGATGAATCAGCGTCTGCATTTTCCCAGACCCCTCAGTGCCATAGTGCTTCTCATCGTGGCAACAGTGTTGTTGGTGGGGTTACTCTGGATTCTGGTGTCCTGGATGCTAGGCAGCCTGCCGGTATGGATCGGCAATCTGGAACTGCGGGAGCAGGAGTGGCTGGAAGCCGTCCGGGGGCTGTGTCGCAGCGTGGGAGAGATTATTGGTGTGGACACTGCGTATCTGGAAAATACGGTCAGTCGCAGACTACAGGAGGGGCTGGATTCACTGGAAGAAAATATTCTGCCGGGAATGCTTTCCCAGTCTATGCAGTATGTGCAGTGGTTCGCGGAGCTGGGAGGATTTCTGGTGACGTTTTTGATCGCTTCGGTGCTGCTGGCGAAAGACTATGACGGTATTATGAACCGTCTGCTGGATCAGGAGGCCTGTCATGTACTTCTGGAGGTGATCTGCGGGATCGTCCGTTATATTGCCACTTTTGTAAAGGCCCAGGGGATCATTATGACCACGATTGCCATGACAGCTGCGGCAACATTAGGAATCGCCGGAATAAATCATGGTATTTTGTGGGGGATCCTGGCGGGGATTTTAGATGCGCTGCCTTTTATCGGAACGGGCATCGTGTTGGTGCCGCTGGGAGTTTTTCAGATTTTGGAAGGAAATTGGGGAAGAGCCATTGTCTGCGGTGTATTGTATTTGGTCTGTATTTTCCTGCGGGAAATCATGGAGCCTCGTCTTATCGGCAGGAAAATAGGAGTGTCACCCATAGCCGTATTGGTGTCACTGTATGCGGGAATCCGGCTGTTCGGCGTCTGGGGGATCATTAAGGGACCCCTGGGATTTGTGCTCATTTATGAGACTTATCACAGTCTCGCCCGGATGTTTGACCGCCAGAGGGAGCAGGAACAACAGGAATGAGAAAAGATTGACGAAAGAAGTGTCGAAAGCTATCATAAAAGTATTAGACAAAGGAAGCTTAGGAGAGACGGATCTATGGCAAAAAAAACAAAAGGGAAAAATTCTGTGGAATCGGTGGCAGAAACGCTATGCAATTTCAGCCGGTTCCTGTGTGATATCGTGATCAGCGTGTATCTGTTTGTGATATTGGCTGTACTGCCGTTGTACAACAGGGGCTATGCCCAGATCGGAACAGACAAGGAGAATTTTTTTATTAAGACTATGACTTATGCGGGGAAATGTCTGCTTCCGGTATTTGTGTTGTGGCTGATCCTTCGCCTCATTGTGGCAAAGCAGAAACAGGAGCTTCCGGAATTTCGGACTATTCCGAAAAGCATCTGGCAGGCTTTGAACACCACGGATAAATTTGCTGCTCTATACGGGATTGCCGTGGTAATGTCCTATGTGTTTACCCGGTATCGGGAGGAGGCACTGTGGGGGACGGCATCCTGGCGGATGGGGATGTGGACCCAGCTGGGAGCGGTCATTGTATATTTTATGATCTCACGGATGTGGCAGAGAAACGACTGGATCGTGATCCTGACATTGCCGGTGTCGACCATAGTTTTTTTCCTCGGATATATGAATAAATTCGGGCTGTGCCTTGTAGATAAGGAGATCATCAATTCCTCCTTTATTTCTACCGTGGGAAATATTAACTGGTATTGCGGTTATCTGGTGACGGTGCTGTTCGGTGGAGTTTATCTGTTATGGTGGATGGGATCGGAGATCACTTGGAAGAGAGCGCTGCTGATGGGGTATGTGACGATTGGTTTTGCTTCTCTGGTAACCCAGGGCAGCAGCAGTGGTGTTGTAACTTTAGCCGTAATGCTGTTTGTATTGTTTGGCATGTCTGTGAAAGATGGCAGAAAAATGGAATGCTTCTGGCAGGAAATGACATTGTTATCGGTGGCATGTCTGATCACATATATTCTGCGGAGCTGCAATGTGCTTTCGCAGGAACTGCCAATGGAAAAAGTGACGGATATCCTGACGTTTTCCGCAATGAGTGTGATTATGACGATCGTGTCAGTAGTGGTGCTGTGGCTGGTACATACCAGCAATAACAGAAATCATTACCGTGGGAAACTTTTTTGGGGCATCTATCGGATATTGTGCGTAGCACTGCCGGTTGTGAGCGTGGCATTATTAGCGTTTATTCTGGCGAATACGCTGTTGGGCGGAAAACTGACGTCCTTTCTGACGGAGACGGCAGGTGACGGGGGCAGCAACTGGCTGATGTTCAGCGCGGCCTGGGGCAGCAACAGGGGAGCCACCTGGTCGGCGGGAGCCAGCTGCTTCTGGGAAGCAGATCTGTTACATAAGATTTTCGGTGTAGGGCCGGATTGCATGTATGCGTTTCTGTCAAATGAGGCCAGCCCGGAACTGCAAAATATGGTGTATGATTTCTTCTATGGAAACCGCCTCACTAATGCACATAATGAATGGCTGACGATCCTGGTGGATATAGGAGTGCTGGGGCTGGTCAGTTATGCGGGAATGATGATCTCAGTAATCCGTAATTTCCTGCATGCCGGGAAAAAGTCGATGCTGGTGGGAGCCTGCGGGTTCTGTGTGCTGGCCTATACGGTGAACAATATGTTCAGCTTCCAGCAGGTGATGAATATTTCGACGGTGTTTGTGATTATGGGGATTGGAGAGAATTTGCGGCGTTCAGCCCGTGATTGAACTAGTGAAAGTTGAATTTGCGGTCTCCGCTCCGGTCGGTCCAGGCCGAGGTCCCCCGGACCTCGTGGGTCTCCGCTTCGCTTCGGTCGGCTCAAAGCCGAGGTCCACTGGACCTCGTGAGCCCTCTGCGCCCGAACGGTGTGTTCGTGTCGACTAGAGGTTATAAGTTAGAACAATGTGGAGACAAAAAGACTCCCTCACACATGTGTGAGGGAGTCTTTTTAGTCGTCGCGACAAGATTCGAACTTGCGACCTCTGCGTCCCGAACGCAGCGCTCTACCAAACTGAGCCACGCGACGATGTGAACATTAATTGCGTCAACATTAAAATAATAAATAAAAACCCATTGATTGTCAAGCAAAAAACGAATATGATAGAAGAAAAAGTTGCAAAAACGATAAAACCACGAAATTAAGAGAGGAAATTCTATGTACAATACAACGGTAACGCTGAAAAAAGGAGAGGGCAGAACACTGAAAGCCGGAGGAATGTGGGTATTCGATAATGAGATCGCATCCATTCTGGGGACGTTTGAGAATGGCGACATTGTAAACATTCATGATTTTGACGGCTATTTCATGGGATACGGTTATATCAATACCAATTCCAAGATTACGCTCCGTCTGCTGGCGCGCAGGAAGGATACGGTGATCGACGAGGCATTTTTCGAGCAGAGGGTACGGGATGCCTGGAATTACCGCAAGGAGACCATCGATACCTCCAGCTGCCGTCTGATCTTCGGAGAGGCGGATTTCCTGCCGGGTATTGTCATTGATAAATTCTCGGATGTACTGGTGGTGGAATCTCTGGCACTGGGAATCGACAAGTGGAAGCTTGTGATCATTGATGCTTTGAAGAAAGTACTGGCGGAGGATGGTATTTCCATTCGCGGAGTCTACGAGCGGAGCGATGCCAAGGTACGCTTACAGGAGGGTATGGAGCGTTATAAAGGCTTCATCGGCGAACCGTTTGACACGAAAGTAGAGATCGTGGAGAACGGTGTGCATTACATGGTGGATGTAGAGGACGGACAGAAGACCGGATTTTTCCTGGATCAGAAGAATAACCGTGCCGCCATTCATCGTTTCTGTAAGGATAAAAAGGTGCTGGACTGCTTCACCCATACCGGCTCCTTTGCTTTGAATGCGGGAATCGCCGGAGCGAAGAGTGTTCTGGGTGTGGATGCTTCCCAGTTGGCTGTAGATCAGGCAACAGAAAATGCGAAGCTGAACGGACTGGAAAATACGGTAAGCTTCCGATGTGCAGATGTCTTCGAGTTATTGCCGGAGCTGGAAGCGCAGGGCGAGAAATATGATGTGGTGATCCTGGATCCGCCCGCTTTTACCAAGTCCCGCAATTCCATCAAAAATGCTGTAAAAGGATATCGTGAGATCAATCTTAGGGGCTTAAAGCTGGTGAAGGACGGCGGATTCCTGGTAACGTGTTCCTGCTCCCATTTCATGGATCCTGAGCTTTTTGCCAAAACAATCCGGGAAGCTTCTCATGGTGCGCATAAGCGTCTCCGCCAGGTAGAATTCAAGACACAGGGTCCGGATCATCCGATCCTGTGGGCAGCGGACGAGAGCTATTACCTCAAGTTCTACATCTTTCAGGTCGTTGATGAACGCTAGATATCCGTCTGGAGAAGTAAGCGGCTGAAAGTGGCGGAAATGCTTGATTTACAAGGGTTCGAACGTGTTTGGTGATAAGCTTGCAAACCTCGTAAAGTATTGCAAAATATCGTATCACAGTGGTATAAAGTGGTAGA
>ERZ859980.982-NODE-982-length-13613-cov-1.738457_pt1 | contig 13613 bp, 18 predicted proteins | sample MGYA00509984_ERZ859980 | MGnify/ENA primary metagenome ERZ859980 (study PRJEB30046, sample SAMN00715173) | human gut metagenome | study: EMG produced TPA metagenomics assembly of the A metagenome-wide association study of gut microbiota in type 2... | reverse complement strand
AATGATATAACAGAAGCATATCCAAATAAAAGACTTTATACAAGCAGAGGCTTTCACAAAACGTGAAAGCCTCATTTGTTCATATTATTCAATCAGCAGGAACGATGTAGTATATCCGCTCCTCCGGCTTCGCATAACCCAGCTTATCCCTTGCGATAGTTTCGATATACTCAACTTTATACTGTTCATCGGAATATCTGCTCAGCATTTTGTTTTCGTTCTCCACTTCGGCTACCTGAGCGGTGAGCTTCGCCAGTTCCTCGTTCTTCTGTGCTATTTCCACCTGTATCGAGATGAAATTATAAACACAGATAACAAGCGCAATTACGAGCAACGGTGCAAGTATAAGCATTACTTTATTGAATTTTCCCGATTTTGCCTTCAATCCTGTTGCCAACTGACATCTCATTCCTTCCGTGATTATTAATATTATTATATAACATTTCAGGAGAGGTTTTCAAGTCTGCTTTATGCTTTTTCATTTTAGCGTCAATATTTTCGTAAAGTTTAACAAAAGGCAGTATCAATTTATGTGCAATTGACACAAAGCGCCTTATGACAGGCCACAGCAGTTTTCTTCCTATCAGTTTCACCGCCTTGAAAACGGCCTTTATCACAGCAGAACAAATAATCTTTATAAGCCTGCCCACAGTAAGAAAATACACTACCCCTCCGACGAATGCAGCTAAAAGATACGAAAGGCGGAAATTTCCGTTTCCCGTTTCCATCGAAAGCCCGAACAGGACAACGCCGCACAAGGAAAGATAAACAGTATCCTCCACTCCCGTGATAAAGCTGTGGTGAGGGATTATCAGACGTAATATGCGAAGCGGCTCATATAAGACTCCCAGTAATGCTCCGCAGACGCAAAAGCAGGCAATCTGCCACATCAGCGATGTTTCTTCGTTCATACACCCACCTACCTGAATATTCTTGATATGAAATTATCCGCATATCCCGACTTGCCGTCACAAAAATGTATCGTGCGTATGTATCCCGTTATCTCAACAGTGCCGTTTTCACTGAACGCTGCACCCACCTCAAGATTCTCTCCGCCGATACGCAGATTGCCGAGCGCAGTATACATAGTTATGTTCTCATCATTGTACGAAATGATTTCTAGCACTCCGCCCACCTCCAGCTTTCTCCTGTCGGTCAGCGTCAGCTTCTGCAGTGATTTTTCCATAAAAAACACCCCCGAATGTTATTTACCGCATGATAAATAATATTCGGGGTATGTCCGTATTATGCTTATACCACTTCGTAAAGGTCTGAGGCTCCGTCCTTGCCGACCACCTCGACCACCTTAAGAACACGGATTTTAAGCGGGCTTTTGCCCATATTTATCTCAATCTCATCTCCGACCTTGACATCATAAGAGGCTCTTGCAGGTTTACCGTTTACCGAAACCTTTTCAGCGTCACACGCCTCATTTGCCACTGTTCTTCTTTTGATAAGACGTGATACTTTAAGAAATTTATCAAGCCGCATAATAAACCTTTCCTTTAAAACAAAACAAAAAACGGAGGCTGTAAAAATACTGCCTCCGCTATTGAACCAGACTTAATTACTTAGCAACTGCATCCTTTAAAGCACTGCCTGCCTTGAAAGCGGGAACCTTAGAAGCAGCGATCTTGATCTTGTCGCCTGTACGGGGGTTAACGCCCTCACGAGCTGCACGCTCACGAACTTCAAATGTACCGAAACCAACGAGCTGGATCTTTTCGCCCTTGGCAAGTGTTTCTGAAATGCTCTCAACTAAAGCTGAGATTGCCTTTTCTGCATCCTTCTTTGTAAGATCTGCCTTTTCAGCAACCATTGTAACTAATTCTGCTTTTGTCATTTGAGTAATCCTCCAATTAAAATTATTAATATTGTTAAGCATAAAAGCTAACAGACGTAATACGGTCAACCGACTAATTGCTTTACGGTTAATCAGAATTTAAAAACAGCGCTTTTATCTGCTCATCTGACAGATTGTCGAGCGTTTTGCCTTGCGACCTCGTATTACTCTCAAGCTCTCTAAAACGCATTATAAACTTATTTACAGCAAAAGTCAAGGCTTTTTCGCAATCTTTTTTGATAAAACGTGATAAAATACAGCAAGAGAGTAAAAGTTCCCCAAAATTATCTTCGGTAAGTGCCTCGTTTTTGTCATTAATAGCTAACTCAAGGCTTGCGAGCTTTTCTTTCACAAGATCAACGGCTTCGCTTGTACCGGAAAGCGCTACGCCCGCATTTGACGCACGCTTGAAAACCTTCTCGCCACGCATAAGCGCAGGCAGTACCATCGGCACGCTGTCGAGAGTATCTGCAACGGTGTCCTGATGCTTGGATTTCTTTTTGAGCTTGTCCCAGTTCTTAAGAACATCGTCCGAATTATTGACATTTACATCTCCGAAAACGTGCGGATGACGATATATCATCTTCTTTGTGACATCATCGCATATATCGTTGAATTCAAACCTGCCACGCTCTTTTTCGATCTCGCAGTGAAAAACCGCCTGAAAAAGCAAATCTCCGAGTTCTTCTTTAAGCATTGCGGCATCATCTGCGTCGATAGCCTCCATCACCTCATAAGCCTCCTCCAGAACATTCATCCTGACCGACTTATGATCCTGCTCTCTGTCCCACGGACAGCCGTTCTCGCTTCTGAGTATCCTCGTCACTTCGAGAAGATCGTCAATATCATACTTGTCTTTAATTTCAAAATCCAAATCGTACACTTCCAATACCTGTCGGACTCTTTTTTCAGCCCGTTTTTAATCTTATATAATAATACTCTAAAATCTGTCAAATATCAAGATAATTTCAGAATTTTTTTCTTTTTTGTCGATTTAGCAAAGATTTAAGATTAATCTCGTTGAAGATTATCAGTAAAATTATATAAACCGCACCGCCCGAAGCTATCGGCAAAAACAGAGCCGCCACAGCATTGACGCTTTCCCCGACAAAGCCATACACAATGCGTGATACGACAGCGCATACTATCCCCGCACTCAGAGGAACAGCCATTCTTCTGATAATGTGAAAATCTATCCCGGTGACATTTTCAAGCGCAAAATATCCTCCCAGTGCAACCGCCGCATACATAATTACCGTTGAAACAGCCGCCCCGTTTATATTGATAGCCGGTACAGATATTGTAAACACATTGAATATCAGCTTTACCGCACAGCCCGGCAGCATGAGTTTTACAGGAAGATCCGACCGCCCGATGACCTGAAATATTGAAATAAACGTAGATGACAAGGTCAGAAAAACACCGCCAAGCCCCAGTATAAAGAGCGATGCCGCACTCACCGTCACCTCCTGCTGTCTGCCCGAAAACAAAAACTCAAGTATCTGCCTGCTCATAGCCGACAGTCCGAGATACAGCGGAAACCCGATAACAATGTTAGAACGCAGAACGACCGTCACCTTGCGCTCGAATTCCTTCCTGTTGCCGAGCGTCCACGCACCTGCTATCTGCGGCAGTGCGCTCCTGCCGAACATAGCCGTGAAAGAAGGTATCAGCATGAACATCGTCCACGAAAGTCCGGTATAACTGCCGTACATAAAGTTTGCAAGCCGCACAGCACCGCCCTGTGCTTTTATTATATCCGAAAAACACGCCGCAAAATATCCCGGATCGGACGAAAGTGCAAAATTAAGACAGCGTGGTATCGTGATAAGGTCGATGAACGAGGACAGATTCACAACTATTGCGGCGGCGGAAACAGGAATACAGGCCTTTATCAGACGTTTTGCGATTACTGCCACCCTGTCTGTCGAGGTATCGCCCGCAGATGTATCAATAATCCTTTTGCAGACTTTTTTCCTCACAAGCAGGCAAACGAGTGCACACAGCTCGCTCACCGTAACGGCAAGAACCGCACCTGCCGCCGCATAAGGCATTATTATATCCACAGCCTCGCTTTCACTTCCTGCGATAACTCCGAATACACTTTCGCCGCCTGCATAGCATTTCATTCCGTATTCTATTATAAGATGCGACACAGAAAGTCCTGTCACGGCACGGCAGACCGATTCTGCGACCTGCGACACAGCCGACGGCATCATATTACAGCACCCTTCGTAATAGCCCTTATATACCGATGATATACAGCACAGAAAAACCGACGGCGCTATTGCGATTATTCCCCATACGCTCTGCGGAGATTGTGCGACCGTATCCGAAAACGGCCGTGCAAGTGCCAGTATTGCCGCAGTGCCGATAAGACCTGTCGCTCCGAATATCACGACAGCCGTTCTCAGCACCTTTTGCGCATTTGCGAATCTGCGTAAAGCTATGTTATCCGCAACCGCTTTTATTATAACGGTAGGAACAGCCGCCGCAGTCATAGCGAAAACAGGCGTGTAGAGGCTATACGCAGTCGAGTAGTAGCCCATTCCGATACCGCCGAGTATATTTGTGAGCGGTATCTTGAAAACAGCGCCGACTATCTTGCTTATCACCATCGAAACAAAGAGGATTATTGTGTTTTTTACATAGATATTTTTCAAACAATCAGTCCTTTCCGGTTAATTCTATTATCCTTGGGACAAGAATATACCGGATACGGCTACAACTGCATCGCTTTCGGACAAAAAAAGACGCTCACCCAAAACGGATAAGCATCCTTTGATTCTATTCTTTTTTATGCCCTAAAGTCAAACGGATGCTTTTCTTCGGGAACGGCAGACGGAACATACTGTTCATATGCCGGCTGTGCCTTTCCGCCGCTGAAGTCTACCCTGTCGATTTTAAGCGCATCGTCATTCTTATCGCTCTTTTCAAAGCGATCGTCTGATTTCTCGGAATATGCCGCCTTGATCAGCTTTATCAGTTCTTCTACCGAAGAAGCCGTCACAAGCCGTTCCTCATATTCCTCTTTTTCCTCTTTCTTAGCCTCCTCAGCCTTTTTTTCGGCGGCTTTTTCTTTGGCTTTTTCAACGTTTTCGTTCTTTTTAAGGCTTTCCTTTATAAGTGCGTAATACGAAACGTTTCCCTCGCTGTCAACGCTGATACCGAGCTTTGTAACATTCTCCGAATCATCGCCGAGCTGTTTTCTTATTTCGGGCAGTTCGTCAATAGCCTTATCGATAATACCCTCGAATTTAGCCCTTTCGGTTTCGTCCGTAGCCATTTTTTCAAGAGTATCGGGAGTTATGACGCAGTTATACTCGCCCTTTCCTGTAGCGAGATGCTTCTGTGCCTCCTCATCCGAAGAAAAATCAGCCACGATAAAACCAACGTTCTTATATTGCCTTTAAGCTGTTCAAGATATTTCTGTGCGTCCGTGCTGAGCTGACCGTTGAGGTTTCCTTTGACTTGTCGGCTTTGTCCGTTGCACTTACACTGTAAGCAGGCTTGTATTCATAATTTGTGTTTACGGCAGACATAATAATACCACCCTTTCCGTACCTTTTCATTGACCCTTCTGTAAAGTATATCGGCAGGAAGGACGGAAACTTTAGTTTTTCGGCGGCATTACGCTTTTCGGCACGTTCCACCCCCGTGAATTCATTTCGTCAATAATAAACGATGCCGCTTCATTTATGCCTCGCTGGTTGAACGTCAGCTTTGTTCTTATATCACCGCTCACCGCACTGCAAAGTATCACGGCATATTTCTGTGCAAGCGAATTTTCAGCCCTCAGAAGCTCATTCAGGCGGTTTTTCTCGTCAATCATTTTTCTCCCCCGTAAGTCCGTTTATAACGCTGATGTGACTGCCGTGTACTGCGGCGCATTTCTGCAGCTTTTCCTTAAGCTGAGGATCGGATATTTCTTCGGCGGCGGAAATATACCTGTTTCGTATATCCTTTTCCTCGGCAAGCAGCTTTCTAAGCTGTACAGCTTCGTATGATAACATATCGCTCATTTTTTGCCCTCTTTAAAACAGTATTTATATATAAATATAGTTTGCATTTCCGTGCGGATTATGCTATAATTTTATGGATAGACTGATTTTTTACAAAAGAAAGGATTTTTAGCTTGGCAGATAAAGACTATATGCAGGAGATACGCAACTTCTGTATCATTGCACACATAGATCACGGAAAGTCCACTCTGGCGGACAGAATACTCGAACAGACCGAAACGGTCGCACACAGAGAAATGGAAGAACAGATACTGGACAATATGGATCTTGAGCGTGAAAGAGGCATCACGATCAAAGCCCGTGCGGTAAGGCTGAGATACAAAGCCGATGACGGTGAAACCTACGTTTTCAATCTTATAGATACACCCGGTCACGTTGACTTCAACTATGAGGTATCACGTTCGCTGAATGCCTGCGAGGGCGCAATACTTGTAGTAGACGCAACACAGGGCATCGAGGCGCAGACTCTCGCCAACACCTATCTTGCAATCGAACAGGACCTTGAGCTTGTTCCCGTAATAAACAAAATCGACCTGCCCTCCGCCCATCCCGATGAAGTAAAGGAAGAAATTGAAACGGTAATAGGCATACCTGCCGATGAAGCTCCGCTTATTTCCGCAAAAATGGGCATAAACATAAAGGAAGTAATGGAGCAGGTGGTAAAGAACGTTCCCGCTCCCAAGGGCGATCCGGACGCTCCTTTGAAAGCGCTTATCTTTGACAGCTACTATGACGCTTATAAAGGTGTTATCGTTTATGTAAGAATAAAGGACGGCACATTAAGACCGGGCGACAGGATAAAAATGATGGCTACCGGTGCTGAGTTCGACGTTGTAGATGTCGGATATATGGGCGCAAAGGCTCTTGAGAACGCTAAGGAGCTTCGTGCAGGCGAGGTCGGATATATAGCCGCATCTATAAAGTCGATAGGCGATACAAAGGTCGGTGATACGGTCACTCTTGTAAGCAACCCTGCAAAAGAGGCCCTTGCAGGCTACCGTAACGTAAACCCGATGGTATACAGCGGTATCTATCCCGCCGATGGTGCAAAGTACGGCGATCTGCGTGACGCTCTTGAAAAGCTCCAGCTTAACGATGCTTCGCTTACATTCGAGCCGGAAACCTCTATAGCGCTCGGCTTCGGTTTCCGTTGCGGATTCTTAGGACTTCTGCATATGGAAATCATTCAGGAACGACTTGAACGTGAATATAATCTTGACCTTGTTACCACCGCACCGTCCGTTGTATACAAGATAACAAAGACAGACGGAGAAACGATTTTTATTGATAACCCCACGAACTACCCCGACCCGTCCGAAATAGAAGTGGCGGAAGAGCCTATGGTAAAGGCAAATATCTACACTCCGTCTGAATATGTCGGCAGTATAATGGATCTGTGTCAGGAAAGACGAGGACCTTCAAGGATATGAAATACCTTGATCTTAACCGTGTTGAGATGCACTACGATCTTCCGCTGAACGAAATAGTATACGATTTCTTCGATGCTCTGAAATCACGCACAAAGGGCTATGCAAGCTATGATTATGAAATGTCGGGATTTGTTCCGTCACGTCTTGTAAAGCTTGATATACTCCTTAACGGCGAGGTTGTCGATGCGCTCTCGTTCGTTGTTCATGCGGATAAGGCTTATGCAAGAGCAAGAAAGATTGCCGAAAAATTAAAGGATAACATTCCCCGTCAGCTGTTTGAAGTACCTATTCAGGCGGCAGTCGGCGGTAAAATTATTGCAAGAGAAACAGTAAAGGCTATGCGTAAGGACGTGCTTGCAAAGTGCTACGGCGGCGATATTACCCGTAAGAAGAAACTGCTCGAAAAGCAGAAAGAGGGTAAGAAACGTATGCGTCAGCTCGGCAGTGTCGAAGTTCCGCAGGAAGCGTTTATGGCAGTGCTTAAGCTCGATGAATAAAGGGCTTTATATCCATATCCCGTTCTGCCTGTCAAAATGCCCCTACTGCGACTTCTACTCGGTAGCTTATGACGGCGATACGGCGAACAGATACAAGAACGCAGTTATAAGAAATCTGCGCTACTATCTGTCGCAGGACGAAAATCTCAGGTTTGACACGGTGTACTTCGGAGGAGGTACACCGATACTGCTTTGGCGTGAGATATGTGATATTATGGACGAAATTCAGCCGTACATCGCCTCAGACGCAGAAATTACCGTTGAAGCAAATCCATGCTGTACCGATGAAAACACACTTTGTTCATTAAAAGCGCATAATGTGAACAGGATTTCATTTGGCTTACAGAGCGGCAATGATAATGAGCTTAAAGCGCTCGGCAGAAGGCATAACAGCAAGGTCGGTGCAGATGCTGTGAATACGGCATACAAAACAGGCTTTGATAATATTTCGGGCGACATAATGCTCGGAATACCGCTTCAGACAAGCGACAGCCTTATTGAAACGATAAACTATATGACTTCCCTGCCGCTAAGTCACATTTCGGCTTATATGCTGAAAATCGAGCCGGATACGCCGTTTGCAAAAAAAGAGCTTATCCTTCCCGATGAAGACGGATATGCAAACATTTATCTCGAAACGGTAGAACGTCTTTCAGATAAAGGCTTCAGACAATACGAGATAAGCAATTTTGCGAAGACGGGTATGGAGAGCAGGCACAATCTCAGATACTGGCGGTGCGAGGAATATCTTGGCATAGGTCCTGCCGCACATTCCTATTTCAACGGTGAACGTTTCGCTGTCGGACGTGACCTCAGAGCGTTTATCGAAAGCGAGGTTCAGCCTGCTGTTATAACAGAACGTGAATGCGGCGACTATGAAGAATGGGCAATGCTGAAATTGAGGCTCAGCGAGGGACTTGATTTTGATACGGCTGAAAAACGTTTCGGCGTAACAAAAGACGATATATTAAAAAAGTGCAGGCTGATTCCCGATGACCTGTATAAAACGGACGATAAGACGATAAGCCTTACCCCGAAGGGATTTCTGGTATCAAATGCCGTTATCGGCATATTAACGGATATATGATTTTTGGAGGAACTATGAACAAGGAATTACTTAAAGCCGATATTGAATCGGTACTTTCCGACAAGTATGAAGTTACAGCGGACAAGGCACAGCCCTATCAGCTGCACGAGGCGCTTTCATCTGCGATAATGAAACAGATAGCGCCTGTTTGGAAGGACAGCAGAAAGGCTCATCTTGCCACACGCAGAGCGTGCTATTTCTCAGCCGAATTTTTGGTAGGCAGAGCCATTTACAATAACCTGCTCTGTCTTGGTGTAGAGGACGATGCGAGAGAGGTTCTTTCCTCGCTCGGCGCAAAGCTGTCCGACCTTGAAGAAATTGAAGATGCCGCACTCGGAAACGGCGGTCTCGGCAGACTTGCGGCTTGCTTTTTAGACAGCGCCGCTACATTGTCTTTACCGCTTGACGGCTACGGAATACGTTATAAGTACGGACTTTTCAAGCAGTCTATTGTTGACGGATTTCAGAAAGAAGAGGCTGACGACTGGACAAAATACGGCGACCCGTGGAGCAGAAGAAACGAAAGCGACAAGGTAATTATAAACTTTGCGGATCAGTCAGTTGTTGCAGTACCTTACGATATGCCTATCGTCGCATACGGCACAAGAAACATAGGCACGCTCCGTCTATGGCAGGCCGAGCCTGTGAATACATTCGATTTTCTCAAGTTCAATGCACAGGACTATGTAAACGCAAGCATAGAACAGATAAAGGCTGAGGATATTTCGAGAGTGCTTTATCCTAATGACGATACAAGAGAGGGAAAGATTCTCCGCTTCAAGCAGCAGTATTTCTTCTGTGCGGCTTCTCTTGCCGATATTGTGAAGAAGCACAAGGCGGCAGGTTATGATATCGAAAAGCTGTACGAAAAGGTTACTATTCAGCTTAACGATACCCACCCCGTCATATCTATCCCCGAACTTATAAGAATACTTGTAGATAACGAGGGTCTTTCATTCGAAAAGGCTCTTGAAATTGCCAAAAAGACATTCAACTACACAAACCACACCGTAATGGCTGAGGCTATGGAAAAGTGGGGACTTGATATAGTAAAGGAAGTCCTGCCCAAAATTTACGACATTATTTTACAGATAAACGAGGCTTTCGTTGCCGAAATGTACGCAAAGGATATGCCCAAGGGTAAGACCGACTATATGAAGATGATTTCCGGCGGCGTTGTACATATGGCTAAAATGGCGGTTTACTGCTCAAGCTACACAAACGGCGTTGCGGCGCTCCATACCGAGATACTTAAGAACGATGTTTTAAAGGACTGGTATCAGCTTTTCCCTGAGAAATTCCAGAACAAGACAAACGGCATTACCCCAAGACGCTGGATTGCCCTTTGCAACAAGGAGTTATCATCGCTCATAACAGAAAAGCTCGGTGATAATTCGTGGGTGACAGACCTTTCAAGGCTGAAAACGCTTGAAAGACTTCGTGGCGACAACAATATGATGCAAAGATTCATGGATATAAAGCAGGAAAAGAAGAATCAGCTTGCCGCATATATGAAGGCAAAGGACGGAATCGAAGTCGATACAAACAGCATTTTTGACATACAGATAAGCGTCTGCACGAATATAAGAGACAGCTTCTCAATGCGTTCAGCATCCTTTATATCTACTTCGGTATCAAGGACGGAAGCATAAAGAACTTCTACCCGACCACGTTTATTTTCGGTGCAAAATCCGCTCCCGGATATATGAGGGCAAAGGCTATCATCAAGTATATAAACGAGATAGGCAGACTTATCAATGCCGATGAAGAAGTAAACAAGCTGATAAAGGTCGTATTCGTGCAGAATTCAATGTTTCCTATGCGGAAAAGCTAATTACTGCCGCCGATATTTCAGAGCAGATTTCTACCGCAGGAACAGAAGCGTCCGGTACGGGAAATATGAAGTTTATGCTCAACGGCACTGTTACTCTCGGCACATATGACGGTGCAAATGTAGAGATAGTGCAGGAGGCAGGCGAAAGCAACAACTACATCTTCGGTGCAAGGGTCGAGGAGCTTGAAAAGATAATGAAGGACTATGACCCGAGAAAGCTTGTTAGCAAGAACCCGAAAATCAAGCGTGTGCTTGATACGCTTATTGACGGCACGGTGAGCGATGGCGGAACAGGCGATTTCAAGGAGCTTTACTTTGCTCTGACAGACGGCGCAAGCTGGCACGTTCCCGATCATTACTACCTGCTCGGCGACCTTGAATCCTACGTTGAGGCAAAGCTGAAGGCAAACAGCGACTATGCAAACTCCCGTCTTGACTTTGCAAGAAAGTGCTGGGCAAATATGTGCTTCTCGGGCAAGTTCAGCTCGGACAGAACGATAAGCGATTACGCCAAGGAGATATGGAAGATAGAGCCGGTACAGCTGTAATAACATAGAATTAAGGCAATACCGAACTTTATATCGATATTGCCTTAAATAATACAAGGAGGAAATATGAAAGTAACCGAATTCAGCAATAAAACAAAGGTTGACAATATCCGACCGAATGGGAAAAGTATCTCGGAAAAGAAGATTTTATAAGCTACAAGCCTTCTTATGTCGGCGGAACGGAACGTGATAAATTCGAGAAATTCACTTTTCCTGCCGAAAAAACAGGTGATATTACATATTATCTGTACAATCCGACAAAAAACGGAGCTATCCGTCAATGCGGTAAATATCCGCTTCTTGTATTTATTCACGGTGCAACAAACTCATTTGACGGAAGAATATGTATATCGCACAGCGGTGGCGAAATGTTTGCAACTGCCGATTATCAACAGAAAATGGATGGTGGTGCTTTTATACTAGTGCCTCTGGCGAACGAAAAGAAAGATGAAAACGGAGAACTGTGCGACAGCTGGAACGAAAAGTATTTTCCTTATCTCAAAGACATTATAAACAAGACAATCAACGACAATCCGATTTCTGACATAATTATCGCAGGTGGTTCTTCAGGCGGATATATGACATGGGGAATGGTACTAAACTATCCTGAACTATTTGACGGCTGTATACCCGTTTCTTCAGGATTCATGCCTTCTATCAGTCAGCTTGAAACGCTTGAAAAAAACGGCGTAAATGTGCTTTATGCCTGTGGCAGACACGATGAATTCGGTTGCTATAAAAAGGAATACAGCGAAATCTATGACTACATCTCAACAATGAAAAACGGAATCTGCTATACTCCCGAATGGACAAGAAACGGCGACCACGGCGTCGCTTCGCTGTTTTTCGGAATAGAGATGGGTCAGCACTGTATGATTACACAGGTACAGGCGAACCTTATCTATGATGACGGAGCGCCGTATTGTGATAAAATTCCAAACGGCATTACAGGTTGGATAAAGACCTGCCATAGAAATAAGGAGTAAGAAATGGTAACAGGTATACACCACGTTTCATTCAAATGCAGTAAGGGGAACAGCTTAAAAAGGTTATCGCTTTCTACACCGAAACCCTCGGTATGATGATAGTAAGACAGTGGGGTCCCGACTGTGATAATCCTATCGGAGTTATGTTCGATACGGGAAACGGCATAATCGAGGTTTTCTCAAATGCCGAAAACGACTTGCCGCAAGGCGTAATAAGGCATTTCGCACTTAGCGTGACAGATGTGGACGAGCTTGCGGACAGGATTGAAAAAGCAGGATATGAGGTATTCGTAAAGCCGAAAGACATTTACATTCCTGCCGAGAATCCGCTTGTAGCAAGGATTGCTTTCTGCTACGGACCGCTCGGAGAACAGATAGAGCTTTTCTGCGAAAAGTAAACAAAACACCGCAGACCTGCGATAAAGCGGTCTGCGGCTTTGCTGTATTCAGCTGTCGATTTCGGGGATTCCGGTAGTGTAGCCGTAAGCTGAGGCACACTCTTTGGCGAGGGTCAGGAACAGCTCTCTTGTGGCTGTAAGGGCGGAGAGCAGGTTGTCCGCATCGTAGCGGGAAAAGCAATCGCCAAGCTTATCGACGATGAACGGCTCTGCCCACTGCTCTGCCATTCTGCCGTTATGCCATGTATCGTAGGCGGTGCCGTGAATGCAGTGTTCATACATCTCGATAATTGTGATCAGTTTTGTCTTGAGATAGCCGTCCACGCACATTATCGCTGTCCAAAGCTCTCCACGCCTGATTTTCTTCTCTGCCCACACGGTATGGAACATAAAATCATTTGTAAGATTACGGAAACTTTCCTCTGATAAAGCGGTAAAATCACAGGGTGTGATTTTTGATGATTTACAAATAAGCTGTGATATGCCGCAAGCGTCATAACAAAGCGAAAAACCACGATTCAGAATAAAATCAGCATTGTGTGATTTAAGTAGATTTACAAGGCTGTCCTCAGACATAACAATCATATCGACATCAAGTGATTTTTCGAATAGGATACGGCGCTCTTTTTCTCCTGCAAAAGTATCTTCAACAAATGAATATACAGGCTTACCCAGTTTACCTATTATATTATTTTCATAAAGCAATATTTGCGGTTCAGAGCAAGCGATAATCAGATCGAGGTCGGAGTATTCGTCCGCCTTTGAAATTTCTCTTGCCTGTGAGCCGACAATTATTACCGCCTTTATTTCGGGCTGAACTTCGCACACAGCAAGCAAACGTTTCATCAGCTCATCGTAACGATTCATAGACACCTCCTGTTAAGCAGAAAATGAAAAGCCACAGTAAAAAGCTGTGGCTTAAGTTTGTGGAAAAAGTCTTGTATTTGATGTACTTCTGTTATATCAAG
>ERZ859980.981-NODE-981-length-13623-cov-1.300044_pt1 | contig 13623 bp, 19 predicted proteins | sample MGYA00509984_ERZ859980 | MGnify/ENA primary metagenome ERZ859980 (study PRJEB30046, sample SAMN00715173) | human gut metagenome | study: EMG produced TPA metagenomics assembly of the A metagenome-wide association study of gut microbiota in type 2... | reverse complement strand
TCTCCATAAAAAAAGCGAGTCATAATATCTTCATATGAGCATACATCAATAAAAAATTTTGCCAAGCCTCTAGATCATTTCCTAAAATAGGTACCCCAATATGAAAATGTGTTCCAGCATGAATATATGGATTTACTTTCTCTTTTTGTAGCTCTTGTAAAACTTCTTTTAAATTTTGCCAATCTTTTTTACGGTTATACATGATAGGAGTATTAATTTCTATCCCTCTTGTTAAAGAGGTGTCGTTTTTCATTATCCATCCCGGATAATTTTTCAAAAAATCTGCCAAGGGATAAACTTTTGCTTTTTCAACTTCTATTTCTATTCCCATAGAAATATCCGTTTTAAAATTTAAAAGTTCCCGATATAAAAAAGGAAATTTCTCGACTTCGTTTAGCATTTCTTTCAATTTGATTCCCTTTAATTTAGATAGATTACTCATCAGAATTTCTCCTTTTTAAAGAAAATTCCTTTTCTACCTCGCCGTTATTTTCAAATAATTGTAAATCATTTTTCTTGATTTCTAATAATTCTTTTAAAAGTTCATACTGTTCTTTTTGATATTCTAAAGCATAATTCATCTCCGCGGTTAAGCTTCCTTCGATTGCCTCCCCATAACGGGTACTATACCATAAACTTAAAAGATAACCACTGTAGAAAAACTGATAAAATAAAAACCTGTCCATAAAATATTTTCTCCGAGAGATTCTTTGCCTTCTTTTTTTAAATCTTCAAAAATCAATTCATAAGGATAATCAAGAATATTTTTATTTATTTTTTCTATTTTTATCTCAGGCTCTACACGATCATCAAAAATAAAAGGCGTTACTTTAAAGGCATGTTGACATTCAAAAATAAAAGCGGATGTAAAAAAATATGGCCATAATTTATTTAGCTTTCGTAAAAATTTTATTAATTGCAAACGATTATTAACTTTAAAATTGGCATACTTAGGATGACGTAAAGCAAATTCAATTTTTTTAATATCTTCCGTAAATTCTTTTTTCCAATCTCCACTTGTCATATAAATCTCCCTCAAATAATTGTAGGGTTTATTATAATGCTATTTTATTTTTTAATCAATCTTATCTCCTTTTAAATTTCTAATAAAACCATTTAAAGTTAAATAAAGTAAGCTTCCCGTATAATCTAGTAAAACATCTAAAAAAGAAGAACCACGGTTTTCAACGAACAATTGATGAAATTCGTCGGTACAAGCATAGAAAAAGCAAAAAAGCATGACAAGCATAAACTCCCAAGCTTCAACTTTACGATATTGCTTCAATAAGTTTAAAGTTAAAATACTTAAAATGAAATATTCGGTAAAATGAGCTAGCTTTCTTAAAATACTTACCAAAATATTAAAATTAGAAACAGCTAAATTATTTAAAATAGTCTTTAAGACATTATTGGATAAATCACTACTAACACTTCCCGGTTGATTAGAAAAATAGAAAATTAAAATTAACCAAAAAACAAATAAAACCCATGCGGTTATTTTCTTATACTTCATAAATAAACTTCTTTCTAAAACATCAAGATTATATCTAAATTAAAAATGTAAAGTCAATCTTTTACAAAAGATTTTGTTCTAAAAAACTAAAATAAGTATTATTCCCTATAATAATATGATCTAATATAGGTATAGAAAGAAGCTCTCCTGCTTCTTTTAACTTTTGGGTAAACTTTTTATCTTCCAAACTAGGAGTTACATTACCACTAGGATGATTATGCACAATTATTATTTTGATAGCGTTGTTTAAGATTGCTTCTTTAAAAATATCTCTTGGATGAACAATACTTGATTAGCCGTCCCCATAAAAATTATTTTCTCTTTAATAACTTCATTTTTGCTGTTTAAAAAAAGAGCAAGTAATTTTTCCTGTTCCTCAAATAAAAAGTAAGAACCATAATAAAAATATACATCTTTTGTTTCATGAATTTTCTTTAAACCTGTTATATTATTAACATTTATTTTTTTACCAAGTTCAATGGCTGCCATTAATGAAATAGCTTTAGTTTTTCCAATGCCTTTTAAACGAGTTAAGTTAGATAGCCGTAAATTTCTTAGACCTTCTACACAGCCAAGTTCATTATAGAGTCTTACACCCAAGTCTTTCGCCGATTCTTCTTTACTACCAGTCTTAATAATGATGGCAATAAGCTCGGGAATTGTTAAGTTTTCAACACCTCGTAAAATAGCCTTTTCTCTTGGTTTTTCTTCCTCAGGTAATTCTTTAATCTTAAAGCTCATTTTTCACCACTTCTTTCAATACTTTTTCGTTTAATGTTTTAATGGTCTCTACATCACTCGTTTTTTGCAACAGTAAATTATATTTTTCTAAGTTATCAGCATCATAAGAAATAATCATTTGTTTTTTATAATAAGAAATATTTTCCTTTTTTAAATACTCTTCAATTTTATAAAGACTCGTTTCCTCTTTAGAAATACCAGCTAACACATAATAAACATCTTTATTTTGATAAATAATTGAGCCTTTGACACTTTGCTTTTTTTCGAATGCATTATCATAATTTTTAAATATTCCTAACTGCAATACAAACATATTTTCTTTTTTTGAGCTATCTTTCGAAGCCATAGATAAAGTAGGAAGAGCAAGGACTGCTCCAACGACAATAGCCATTAAAATTATCAAAATTTTCTTTTTCATATTTGCCTCTTTTAAAGAGTAACATAAAACAAACTATTTTCTTGTCGAAGAAAAGAATATTTCTCAAACAAAATAAGTATATAAAAGGTACTTTGGATAAGCAATAGATACATCGACACGAAAAAAATTGCAATTTCTTGCAATTTTAATGATAAATATCTTCTTATAGAAAGATAACTTATCTTGTACTTTTAAATGTATTTATAGTTTTAGATATTGTAAAGACCTCCTGATTATTTACTTTTATACTATCGCCTTTAGTATATTCTCTATTTTTATAAATACCATACTCTAATGTATCTGTATTTTTTCCTCCTATTTTTCTTCCTAGCATAAAATATCTAAAACCTAAATCAGAAACATAATATTTTCCTTGAGTCTTTAAATATTCTTTTCTTTTAATTTATCATTTATATAAAATCATATAATCTGTTATAAAGTTATATTCTAAATCTTCTAAATTGATATTTATTATTTGATTTTCTGCTACTCCTTTTTCTATTTAAATTAGACATCATCCCGACGTAAAGGTAAAGTTTTTGTACTATAGTACAAAAAAATATAATTTATCATACTTTTTTGTAGTATGGTTTATACTTAAATATTTAGAGCTGGGAAAAATCATCGCCACTTTTAATCAATTAAAAATGACATTTTCATAAGTTAATGCTACAATTCAGTTAGCCAAAATTGAAAGGTTTCGCTTAAATGACTCCATACTGAGTATACTAAAAATATTAAATATGATAAAAGAAGACTATTTCTAGTCCTCTCTTGAATTAAAATACTTTAAATAACTAATTCACCATCTAAACTAAAGCTTTTCGCATCCGTAATTTTAACATCAATTATTTCACCAATCGTGTCTGTTGGAGCTTTAATATTTACAAGTTTCATGGTATCAGTATAACCATAGACTTTAGTACTATCTTTTTCACTTATGCCAAGAACAAGAACAGAAACGACTTTGCCAAGTAGTTTTTCATTGTTTTGCTTAGAATAATAATTTACTCTTTCATTCAAACGATATAATCTTTCTTCTTTTTCTTTTAAAGGAGTCTCGTCTTTCATAAGACTTGCAGGCGTACCCTCTCTTGGACTAAAGATAAAAGTATAAGCTCCATCAAATTGACATTCTTCGACAATATCTAAAGTATCTTTAAAATCCTCTTCGGTTTCGCCAGGAAAACCAACAATAATATCTGTGGTAATAGCTACATTAGGAATTTGTTCTTTCATTTTATGGAAAAGTTCTAAGTATTCCTCTTTAGTATATCTACGTCCCATAAGTTTTAAAATTCTTGAAGATCCACTTTGAATAGGTAAATGAATATAAGGCATAATGTTATCATATTTACTAATTACTTCAATCATTTTATCAGTAAAATTCCATGGATGACTTGTAACAAAACGTATTCTTGGAATGCCTGTTTTAGCCACAGCTTCAAGTAAATCAGAAAATAACACATTTTCTTTTAAATCATGACCATAAGCATTAACATTTTGTCCTAATAAGGTTACCTCTTGATACCCATCTTCTTTTAACTTTTCTACTTCTTTAACAATTTCTTCTAATTTTCTAGAACGTTCTTTACCTCTTGTGTAAGGAACGATACAATAAGTACAAAATTTATCGCAACCATAAATAATATTTACCCAAGCATTGATACGACTAGCTCTTTTATAACGAATGTTTTCAATAACATCCCCTTGTTTACTAAAGACTTCAATATCTTGTTTAGATGAAGCACAATCTAAAAGATATTCGCCAAGTTCATGAATATTATGTGTTCCAAAAACAATATTAACATAAGGATGTCTTTCTTTGATTTCTGAAACAATTTTTTCTTCTTGACTCATACAGCCTCCGATAGCTAAGATAACATCAGGTCTTTCTTTTTTTAAGTGTTTTACTCTTCCTAAGTAACCAAATACTTTATCATGAGCATTTTCTCTAATAGCACAAGTATTTAAAATAATAACATCTGCACTTTCCATTTCTTCTGTTGGAGTCATTCCTAAATATTCTAAAATACCTTCGATTTCTTCAGAATCGTGTTCATTCATTTGACAACCGTATGTTCTTAAAAAATATTTTTTCCCGGCAAAAGAATTATTGCCACTTAATTGTTGATTAATATATAAAACTTCTTTTTCATCTCTTTTTTTTGCTTCTTTTAAATTCGGTAAATTCATAATTAACCTCCTACTTCCTAAATCTCTCTAATTATACTAATATTTTCCAAATTTCACAACAAATTGTTTTTTCTAATAGCACGTGTCATATCGCGTTCTGTACTTAAATTAATATCTTCTAAAAACTTTGGAAATTTGCTAAGTTCATAATTCATATTTTGATAACCTATATAGCCTAACATTTTATGACTAATAAAATAACTTAAAATCATTCGTGAGTAATAATCTGTTTCATCTGGCAATAAACAAATTCGATTATTAGCTTTTCCGTCATCACGTGAAAAATACACCCACCATTTTCCCAAATGTAATAAATACCTTCTTCTACAGAAGAAAAGGAACTGTTACATAACATTTTTAAACTTACTAATAGATCACAATTTTCTATATCTATAACTACTTGATTATTCATTGTAGCTATAATACCTGAACTAAAAATAATATTTTGTAATGATAAATCTAATTCAGGAAAGTTAGGATAACTAGGTTTATAATAACTTTTGTCACTATTCTTAGAAAAATGTTCATAATAATAATCTCCAGGACATGCTGAAACTTTAAAACTTTGAAAATAATTTTTATTTTTTAAAATATTTAACACGATGGATTGTTGAGCTAAAGATATTTCACTCGGAATCTGCATTAGGACATTCCAAGTTTTAGGATCATCTAAATTACCATCATGTTCTATAACAACAAAGCCTTTTAAAAAAATAGAATAAATAAATTCGTTAAATCTGTTTCAAGATAACCTTGTGGTGATAAATTATGTATTTCTCCATTATTGGTAATATAAGTATAATTATGTTTAAAATATTGAAATTCATTGCTATCAACCTCACAAGTATTATATAAGTTATTTCTTAAAAGGCAAGAAAAAAACAAATATCCGCTATTTTGTCTTCTCTTTTTCGTGTAATAACACTTTTTTAATACCTTCATAAGGAAGATAAGCACAGTGCTTACGATTTCCTTGTTTATAAATTTCTTGATAAACAAGTCCTTCTTCTAAAATATTTTCATCGTATGGCTTTTCATTTAGCATATTTTCAAAGTTTTCAATGTAATTTAAAGCCTCATAATCGTTTTACCGATTAGATTACGAATCATAATGGAAGTAGATGATGTTGAAATAGCACAAGCCTCTCCTTCAAAACAAATATCATTTATTTTATTATCTTTAATTTGAACATAAATATCTAAATTATCAATACAAGAAGAATTATTGGTATTGACATTTCATAAGAAGTATCCTCAGTTTTATGTTTATGAAGTGGTTGCATATAATGTTCTAGAATTATTTCTCTTCTTGTTTCTTCATCCATTTAAATCATCTCTTTCTTAATCTTTTCTATATCTTCTAATAACTCACATAAATTATCAATTTCTTCTTTAGTGTTGTAAAAATAAAGACTCATTCTTAAACTGTTTTTTACCCCAACTTCATTTTTTAAAATCTTGGCACAATGATTGCCAGCTCTCAACAAACTTTATATTTGTTTAAATAGTAAGCAACATCTTGGCTAAAAATGCCTTGGACATTAAAAGAAATAATCCCTCCATCAGATTCGATATTCAAAATATCTAAATGAGGAATCTGAAGCATTTTATCTAAGGCATATTTACGTAATTCTTTTTCATAAGCACTTATTTTTTCCATGCCAATACTTTCCAAGTAGTTAATAGCCTCTCCTAAACCAATCGCTGCTTCAATATGAGGGGTGCCAGCTTCTAATCTCGTTGGTAATTCTTTTAAATATATTTCACTTGGACTATCAAAAGATTCATTCATGCCCCCACCTAAATTAATAGGTTCCATTTCTTCTAAAAGTTCTTTTTTACCATATAAAACCCCAATACCCGTTGGACCACACATTTTATGTCCTGAAAAGGCTAGGAAATCAATATCAGATAAAGTGACATCTGTTTTTTGATGAGGAACACTTTGGGCTCCATCTACGACTACAAAAATATTTCTTTCGTGAGCAAGTTTAGTAATTTCCTTAATAGGTCTTTCATCGCCAATAACATTTGTCATAGCCGCTAAAGAAACCACTTTCGTTTTAGGTGTCACTACTTTTAAAAAGTTATCCACCGTTACATAATGGTTATCATCCAAAGGAATATATTTAACGACGACACCTAGTTCATTTTGTAAACGAAACCAAGGTAAAACATTAGAAGCATGTTCACTTTTAGTAATTAAAATCTCATCTCCTGGCTCTAAAAACTTTTTAAAAAAACCTGTAGCAATCATATTTAAGCTTTCTGTAGAACCACTCGTAAAAATAATACTTTCTCTATCTTTCGCATTAATGAATCTACGAACACTCTCTCTTGCCTTTTCATATTCTTCATCGACTTTAAAAGAAATATCATAATCGCCTCGATGAGCATTAGCAGAGTAATTTTGGTAATAATCTACCACTTTATCAATAACGCATTTAGGTTTTAAAGTTGTTGCCCCATTATCTAAATAAATATAATCATTTAATAACATAGGAAAATCGTTTCTATTCATAAGTTAGTCCCCCTTTACATTTTTATAATGTTTATAAATCCCTCACGGTAAATATCTTGGGCCATTGTTTCATTCAACCCTTTGCTTTCTAAATAAAACAATTCTTCTTCACTTATTTTACCTACACTCATATTATGGTTAGCTAAAACATCGTTTGAAAGAACATAAAGCTCTGGTAAGACTTCAATATAAGAGTCTTCATCAAACAAATATTTAACATCTTCTACAAACGTGTTGTTTTTAGTGTTCTTGGGTAAATTGCCACTTGTTTTCATGACCATCTTGCTGTTGGTTTCGCCCACGATTCTAATTTTCACTTCACAATTACTGTCATTTCCAATCATATCAGTTAGTACATCTAATTTGTTTTGGCTAAAGGATTTAATGCCAAGGCCAAAATAAATCTCATTTTTATGATTAACTTCTAAGTGAATTTTTCCAGAAATATTTTTAACATCTAAAATACTTTTTAAAGAAAACTTAACGTTGTCTTCAAAAATAAAATGAACATCGAAATTATCTACTTCAAAGACAAGATTATCGACTGTAGTATCTTCTGTAATATGGATTTTAGAATTAATTTCTTTTAGAATAAGCGTTTCATAATGCCCCTTTAACATTTCTTCCGTGTTACATATTATTTTATTCATTTTGACTACCGTCCGTCATAACACCAGCCCATGATAAAGAGGAAAAGCCTTATTTAAAGTATCAAAAGCAAGATTTTTATCTCCATCTAATAAAATTTTACCATCTTTCATTACATGAACATGATCTGGTTCTAGTTTTTCAATTAAAGAAGGTTGATGGGTAATGACAAGTAAACTAGCACCTGTCTCTTTTTGATATTCTTTTAAGTTAGCAGCGACAATTTTAATTGCATCCACATCTAACCCTGAATCCACTTCATCTAATAAAATTAAAGATGGTTTTAAAAGCCACATACCAAAAAGTTCGTTTTTCTTTCTTTCCCCACCACTCATGCCTTCATTGACGTTACGAGTTAAAAGGATGGATCCATTTTTAATTTTTCACAAATGGCATTACATTTCTTTTTAAAAGAAAAAATATCACTTTTTCCCCCTTTGCCATCAAAGCAGTTCGGAATAATTCCATATTTTTGATTCCTTCTACTTCTACTGGTGTTTGATTAATATAATAAATACCACTTTTAGCTACTTCATCGGTTAAAGAATTTGTTAAATCTTTACCTTGATAACTAATATGACCAGATGTTATTTCATAATGAGGATGATGTAAAATACTTTTACAAACTGTACTTTTACCAGCCCCATTTGGTCCCATTAAAATATGAGTCTCGGCTTCATTTATTGTTAAATTAAAACCTTTTAAAATCTCTTTGTCATCGGCTTTAACGTGTAAATCAGAAATTGTAAACATAATAAAAACCTCCGTGATTATTTTACCACGGAAGGTCCTTTTTGAATAGTTTTTTTCATTTCAATATATTTCTTCACCATTAGATCAATAATTTGTTCATTATTAAGGGTAAGAGTATCTAACATAGGTTTATTTTTTACCATAGTTCCTAACCAAAGAGAATCAATAGGAAAATCTCATCCACTCCTAAAATTTTAGCTATTAATGTGCCCATATCTTCCATAACAAAAGGTTGATGAAAACTAGATTCTAAAAATTTTTTCATAGCTTCATTATCTAAAATAGAAAAAGAAAAGGCACTTTCAAAAGTATCAAAATCGAAAGTATATACACCGATAGAAAATAATTTAGTGAAAAACGCGATCAAGAAATCTTCTGGAGTAATAATAAGACTGTATTCTTCACCAAGTTCTTCTTCAATTGGTTTTTTATCAAAATAATCTAAACTCTTTTTAACTTTACGCACAGACTCATAATAATCTTTATACCGATTAAATTTTCTATCTAACTGCAATGCCGTATCCTCTGAAATAGTAATATCATAATTTATTTCATCTCGTTTTTTGAGATAATTAAATTTTAAGAGTTTATCTAAATACATTTCCATTGGTAAATTAAAAGTACCTATTTTATCTTGTAACTTTTGATAAATACTTTGATCATCATACTTTAGTTCTTCAAATAACTTTTGGAGGTAAATGGGGTGAAATACATAGGTATGTTCGAGTTTATAAAAAGAGATTAAAAGGCATAACGTTGTTTCTTCTTTAGATAATCTACTATCATATTTCATACTATTCCTCCTAATTAAATTTATAAATTTTTCTGGCTATTCGATAACCTGGAACACTTAAGAAGCGTGGTAGTCTCGTAGCGCCTGATAAAGATATTAAACAAGTTTTATAAAGTTTGGGATTTTTTTCTTTCAAATACTCCCATAACTTGTTTTTCTTTTCCATAGCTTCTTTGGTATTTGCTACTTGTAGTAAAATCGTAGAAACACTCATCATGATATCTATATAATGAATTAAATATTTAGCACATCTTTTATTAGTATCCCAAAAATCATAAGGATTAAAGAAATCTATCATCGTTTTAGTCACATATATTTGTTGATCAATTCTTTTAATCATTACTTTTTCATTGACAGATTGATCTTCTCGACCAATAAAATAACGGTAAAAAGGAACATCTAAATAATACATCGTTTTAATATAAGGTAAAGGATAATAAACAAAAATATTATCGACATAAAAAGTATGTTCTGGTAGTTTTAAGTCAATTTCTTTTAATAAAGCGGTACGATAAATGACAGAATGCATAAGTAAATAAGCATCTTTTTTAAAATTTCCTACTTCATCCCAAGTAAATACTTTATTTTCAGGAAGGGTTTTATGATAGTTAATTTCTTTTTGGCCATCTTCTCTTTCATAGACGTAATTAACAACCATCATATCTACTAATTTTTTTTCTTTTTCTAGTTTTTTAATGGTTTCTAAAACCTTTTTTAAAGCTTCTTCATCTACCCAGTCATCAGAATCAACCACTTTATAATAAAGGCCTTTAGCAAGGCTTAAACCTTTATTTACACCAGAACCATGACCACCGTTTTCTTTATGAATGGCTTTAACGATACCTGGATATTTTTCTTCATATTCTTTAGCAATTTTTAAAGTGTTATCAGAAGAGCCGTCATCAATAACTAAAATTTCTACATCGTCTTTAGCTGTTAAAATGGTTTCAATCGCATGGTGCATATAACTTTCAGAGTTATAGCAAGGAATGGCAAATGTTATATATTTCATAAATACTCTCTTTTCTATTCTTTTTAATTATAATAAGAAATAATCGATTGTGCAAGGTTTTCTCCGATTTCTCTTACGTGATTAACCACCCATAAGGCATCATCTACTTCATCATGATAAGCTATTTCAATAAGGCTACCACACCTTACAAAATCATCATTAGCTTCTCCTAAAGAACCCCTGGCATACTTAATACCTCTTTTATAATCTTTATTGCCTTTCCCATCATAGATTTGCCATAAGTTTTCATAAATATTAGAAGCAATGGCAAAAGAAGGAGAAGTTTCATCATCAATAAACATTTCAATACCACGAACATTGTGATTCCCGGAAGCATTTGAGTGAATGGCAAAATGAAAATCCGCTTTAACATAATTTGACGTAGCTGTCCAAGCATTGATATCGGTTCTTGGATTATTTCGGTATACGATAAGACCATTTTGTTTTAAAACTTCCTCTACGACATCCGCTACTTTATTCATCATATCCATTTCATTAGTATAACCCGTATTAGAAGCTCCATAGTTTTCATTTTGATTAGATGGGCTTAAAAAGATAACAGGTGTTTTCTCAGCAATATTAAACCGATAAGTTTCTATTGGCGAATCATAGCGGTTACGATCGTTGCCAACACTTTAATTGTCATGTTTTGATTAATCAAAAGACTATCTTTTAAAATAGGACTGTTAATAGTTGGATCTTCGCCATTTGTTGTATAATGAATCGTGGCACCCTCTGTGATTGTTTTAAAAGATACAAAAGTATTATTCTTAATATAATTAGGATTATGACTAACATAAACGGCTGATGTTGTTTCTTTTTTACCCATATGAACATTAAAATCTAAAACCTCACCAATTTCAAAGTAATCTTCATAAACAGCTTTAATCTGAATTAAATAATCTTTATTTTCTATAAAAAGACTAGCCGGCAAAATAATTTGATTATTGAATTTAGAAACTTCTACCGTATTAGAAAGAACACCTTGTTCATAAAATAAAGCATAAAAATGGTTTGCATTTTCTCCACCAGAAACATCTAAAGTCACATCATCATAACGTGTAGTTATTTCAAGTGGTGTCGTTGTTTTAAGTTTTCCTACAATAGGTGTATTTAAGTAATAATTAATGGTACTTAAAACATGGTGACCATCTTTTTTCAAATAAACAACAACTCTACCCATATAAGATGAAAAAACAGAAGATGGAATGGTAATATCTTTTTCTAGCACTTCTTGGTCATAAATCTTTTCTTTATCAGCATAAATTTCTAAAGATAAATTTGATTTTCTTGAAAGCCTAAGACCTCTAAAGAAAGATCATGCCCAGAAAGCAAATAACGATTACTTACCTTTTTTAAAGAAGGTAGTTTGTTTTGATAGACAAATTGATTAGAATTTACTTTTTCTTTGGCATTTTTATCTTGAGCTATGACACTTACTTGATATTTTTCATTATAATCCGGTTCAAAATTTTGTAAAATAATGTTTCATCTGTGCTTTTTTCTTCATAAACTTTTTCATTATTTTGATAAATGGAGGCTGTATAACTTATAGCATTATTTGCTTTAGATAAAGATAACGTTAAATTTTCATTACTATAGGCCATATTTAAAATTTCAAAATCACCTAAAATAGGATGTAAATAAAAATAATAACCTAAAGCAAAAAAAAGCGTATTTATAATAATGAGCAGAACAATTCCTGCTAAAATAAAACGTGTTTTATTTGTCATACTTCTACCTCTACTACTTTATAAGTATACTAAAAATTAAGCCAAAAGAAAAGAGCGATTAGCTCTCCCAATAGTTAGTATAAATTCCTTCTTTTTGATAGTAATCATCCATTTTAATAACATAAGATAAAAAGTATGAATTTAAAAGTTCATTAAAAGTATATTCATGCATAACGAGTCCGTCATAGTAAGTAGTTGATTCAAAAACGTAAATATGGTCTTTAGTAATACCACCAATTAAGGCAGCATGCCATTCACTGCCAATATAATCTCCCGCTTTTAAAGTACCACTTTCTAAAAGTTCTTTAGTAATCGGAATCTGTGGACCAATGTCTCCTAGGCCATCATGCCTTAAAGTATTAACACCAGCGCCTGTGTCCTTCGGATCAAAACCAGCTTGAACTAAAGCCCATGTCACAGCCCCACTACAATCAAGACCATTTGGGTATTTAGTAAAAGGTTTATATTTGCCATCTTCTTCCCAGTTCATTAAAGGACAGCCCCAGATAGCGGGTCCCCAACCATTAGATTTTTTATCAAGTAAATTAAATTTAGAAGTACTTAAATAAAGTCCTTCATGATAAAATCTACCTTCCGCATCGACATATCTCCCCCCAGTATTATTATTTAAACGGCCATTTTCAAAAAAGTAATCAATTTTAAATGGAAATTCAAGAGTTAAGAAACGAAGAGCTGCTACGACTCCACCACGGGTTTGATAACCGGCTTCTTCTATCTTAGCTTTTAATATTTTATCTAACAAATTAGCTTGTTCACTCGTATAATAATTACAAGGTAAAGATTTTTTATTTTTAGTTAACGTTGGCTTAGTAATTAAACTAGTCACAATTACTTTAAATTCTTCTTTTAAATCATTTAAAGTAATTTTAATCGTGGCTTCTCCATCTTTTAAACCAATAATTTTGTTATCTTCTACTTTAACAATTTCTTTATTTGAACTTTCTATGGAATATGTTAAATTAGGATTACCAATTTGTTCTGTTTGTACTTTTACGTCTCTTTTTTCTCCTACTGTTAAATACATGTTACCATTTGAAATACTTAAAGATAAAACTTCATGGATATTAGGATTAATTGTAACTTCTTTAGTAATCCATTTAGATTTAATCGTAGCCTTACCTTCTTCATTTAAAACTTCTAAGGTACAACTTTTATTTTCTATTAAGGCATAAGAATCTTGATAAGAACAAGAACCTTCCCTAGTATCTTTAAAATGAATCGTTGCATAAATTTTTTCATCATGATAATTTATAATAACAAGTGCAACACTTGTT
>ERZ859980.980-NODE-980-length-13628-cov-1.510941_pt1 | contig 13628 bp, 15 predicted proteins | sample MGYA00509984_ERZ859980 | MGnify/ENA primary metagenome ERZ859980 (study PRJEB30046, sample SAMN00715173) | human gut metagenome | study: EMG produced TPA metagenomics assembly of the A metagenome-wide association study of gut microbiota in type 2... | reverse complement strand
GATCTTTCATGGATTAACGAATGAAGTAATTCTATCCATTCTTAGGGAGCAATTAAAATCAAAACAATAATTCCTACTAATCCAATCGCGCCCATTCCAAAAAAGAATTTCATATTAACGCCTGCCACAAACAACAAAGCAATAATTGAAACCGTTAATATTACTCCTGTTCCTAAATCTGGTTGTAACATTATTAAACCGAAAAATAAGAATACAATTCCAAGAATGGGAAAAACTCCTGTTTTATAGCTTTTAAGAAATTTGTTGCTACGACATAAATATTTACTCGTAAAAATAATTAACCCCAGTTTAGCAAACTCACTTGGCTGTATCCCAAAAGGTCCAATACCAAACCAACTACGACTCCCATTTCTAATACTACCAATTCCAGGAATTATAACTAAAATTAATAAAATCAAACAGATAGTAATAATTAGGTTAGCCTTTTCATAATAAAATTTATAATTAAGCTTTCCTACAATATTCATTAAAATTAAACCAATCACAATAAAAAGTGCTTGTTGTTTTACATAATGAAAACTATCATTAAACTTATATTCAGCCCAAACACTAGAAGCAGAATAAATCATAATTACTCCAAATACCAATAAAGCAAGAACCGCTAACAAGAGAATCTTATCATATTTTTTACGCATGATATCACCTATAATATTTTATAGTTTTAATAAAAAAATATGATTAAACTAAATAGATATGTATAAAAGTATAAAAAGTATTCATATTAAAAAAGAAAGGATGAATAATATGGATGAAATATAGAATTATTAGAGTATATTTATAAAAATGCTGAAATGGGAGTACATAGTTTAACTAAATTACAAGAAGAATTAGAAGAAAAAGAAAACAAAATCAAGAAGGTTCTTAAAGAAGAATTAGAGTCTTATGAACATTTTAAAAAGGAAAGTAAAAAACTCATCAAAAAGAATGGGTATGACTTAGAAAAAAATAAATTAACTGCGAAAATAGCGTCATCTATGGGTATAAAAAAAGAAGTTAATAGTGATAATAGTGATGCAAGTATTGCTCATATGTTAACCCAAGGTATTACTATGGGAGTAGTTGATATGGAAACAAAAATAGATAATTATAAAGAGGTTGTAAATGAAGATATTTTATCTTTAGCCAAGGAATTTTTAAAGTTCCAACAAGAAGAAATCGAAAAATTAAAAGAGTATATGTAAAAATGCCTTGACTAAGAAAATAGCTTTCTCCTATTATAGTATTTAGGGGAGTATAGTTATGATTTTAAATGTTAGTGGTAGAACAGATATAGTTGCTTTTTATACTTCATGGTTTATGAATAGATACCATGAAGGTTTTTTGGATGTTAGAAATCCATTTTATAAAAAACAAGTAAGTAGAATTTATTTTAAAGATGTTGATTTAATTGTTTTTTGTACTAAGAATCCCCTTCCTATATTAGACCACTTAAATGAAATAAAAATACCTATGGTTTTTCATATTACCATTACTCCATATAAAAAAGATATTGAACCAAATGTTATAGATAAAAAATTAATAATTGCCGCTGTTAAAAAAATATCATCTATAGTTGGTAAAGAATATACAGTGGTTAGATATGATCCCATATTTTTAAGTCCTAAATATGATTTAAATTATCATTTGAAATGTTTTGAAAGGTTATGTGAACAATTAGATGGCTATATAAATCATATAATAGTTTCTTTTATTGATGAGTATAAAAATGTTAAAAATAATAGTAAAATTCTAAATATAAGAGAACCTAATGAAGAAGATTATGAAATAATTGGAACATCTTTTTCAAATATTGCTAAAAAGCATAATATAACAGTACAAACTTGCGCTGAAAAACAAAATTTAGTTCAATATGGTTTTATCAAAAGTGATTGCTTAACTCCTAATATGGTATTCAAATTAACGGGTTTAACAAAAATGAAAAAATGGACATCGCGCAAAACCCCTTACTGTGACTGCGTCGAAATGGTTGATGTCGGAGCTTATAATACTTGTCTTCACCTCTGCAAATATTGTTATGCTAACTATTCAGAAAAAGAGGTAATTAAAAATAATAAGTTACACAATCCCGCATCAAGTTTATTAATTGGTGAAATAGAAAGCGATGATATAATTAAAGTAAGAAAAAAATAATTAATAGTGAAAAAAATATGTTATATTAAAAAGGAAAAGAGGTTTTAAAATGAGTAAAATTGTATTAATTGGTGGCGGAAATATTGGAAGAGGAAATACGCCTTATGAGACAAAAGAAATAGATGAAGAAATAGTAAAGATGACTACTAAAGAGCATCCTAATTTATTATTTGTAGGACTTGCTAGTAGTTTTTCAGATTCATATTATGATACTGTGAAGCTAATATATAAAGATCTAGGTTGTAACTGTGCCTATTTAAAAAAGAAAAATATTATCAACAATAGGGATATAGTAGAAAATAAAATAAACACAGCTGATATAATTTATTTTTGTGGAGGAGATACAATAAAACTTGTAGATACCTTAAAGGAATATGATTTAATACCTTTATTACAAAAAGCTATTGATAGTGATAAAGTAATTGCGGGAATGTCCGCTGGTGCTATTATGTTATGTAAAGAGGGATATTCAGATTCCTTAAAACTAAGAAATGAAAGCGACAAATACTGTTTTATAGATGGCCTAAACTATTTAGATATTTCTTTTTGCCCACACTATGAAAATGAAAGCGACAGAGCAAGTGAATTAAAAGAAGATTTAAAAGGTCAAACAAAAAAAGTTTTGTGCTTACCAAACGGTGTTGCTATGGCAATAGAAAATGACAAAAAACACTTTATTAAAAGCTTAAACAATGATGCTTATCTTTGCTATTATGATGATAAAAATATTTATCACGAAGAAAAAATAGAGGTATAAAAATGGATATAAAAATAAAGAAAAATAGTCACCTATTTAAAGTTAGAACATCAGGAATAATCATGAAAGACAATAAGATTTTAGTTGAACAATATAGAGATACATCTTATTTTACATTACCTGGAGGATATGTTGAAATAGGAGAAGATAGTAGCTCGGCTATAATTAGAGAAATAAAAGAAGAAGTAGGGGTAAATTTTAAAATTGATAGATATTTAGGAATAGTAGAGAATTTCTTTATCAATGCTAACCAAGAAAAAACACATGGAATAGATTTTTATTATCTAGGTACGACAGAAGATGAAATACCTCTAGAAAACTTTGATTTAATAGAAAACGATAATGGAATTATTATAAATCACCATTTTAAATGGATAGAATTACAAAAACTAACAGACTATGATATTAGGCCTAAATGTATAATTCCATATTTAAGAAATGAACAAAATACATCCTTTCACCTAGTTCAAAGAGAGACAGACTAACTTCTATATCTTCCTAAAATCAACAAAAAACTTGACAAAATACTACATTTATGCTAAAATATGTTCAAATTTACATGGAGTAGTAGTTGTAAAAAGGGGGAAACAATTATGAGAATCGGTGTGGATATAGATGGAACTTTAACTGATATTGCAAAATTTCAAATAGAAGAAGGAAAAAAGTTTTTTGGTAGAGAACCAGTTAATACAAAAGTCCTTGACGTAAAGGATATGTTTGAATGTAGTGATGAAGAAGAAAAAGCCTTTTGGAAGAAAAACTACATGAAATATTGTGTCCTTGGTAAAATGCGTAATGGTTCAGACAAATTTACTAAAAATGCTCACAATAATGATGATGAAATAATAATTATTACATCACGTAAATATACAGACCAAGATACTAAACTTGGAAAATTAATGCGATATACAGTTGAACAGTGGTTAAAACATAATGGTATAGAAACAGATAAAATAATTTATTGTAATGAAGATAAAACAGCCGCTATAAAAGATAATAAAATAGATATAATGTTGGAAGATAATTCTAAAAATATTGAAGAGTTAAGTAAGTTAACAAAAGTAGTATGTATGAATACTGAATATAATATGGATTATCAGTTTACTAATTCCAATAATGTAAAAAGAATTTGTTCAATGAATGAGGCATATTCCGCTGTAAAAGAATTTGAACTTGAAATTATGAAAGAAGAAGCTGATAGAAAAGATCAAGAATTAATTACAGTAAAATCTGGAAAAGCATCTATTGATAGACCTTGGTTAAAATATTATGACTATGAAAGTAGAAATATTGAATTACCAACTACAAGTATTTATGAATATTTAAAAGATAGTACTAAAAAATACTCTAACATGATTGCTATTAATTATTTTAATAACAAAATATCATATAAAGAGCTATTTAATAATATTGAAAAGTATGCTGATAATAGAACTTATGAGAGTATAGTTAGAAATGATTTACCTCCAAGCTTTTACTGCTGAGGGAATTAAAAAAGGAGACATTGTAACTTTATGTTTACCTAATGTTCCAGAAGCTGTATATATGTTTTATGCTTTAAATAAAATTGGGGCAATTGCTAATATGGTTCACCCTTTAAAAAGTGGAAATGAAATAAAGTTAGCTATTAATGATACTAAGTCTAAATTATTAGTAATGGTTGATAATGCTTTTAAAGAAGTTGATCCAATTGCTGCTGATATTACTGCTCAAAAGATTGTTGTTGTATCAGCTGGGGACTCAATGCCACTTCCATTAAAACTTGGTTATAAAGCAAAATGTGAAAAACAATTAATTACAGTGAAGATAATAAGTATGTATCTCTTGATACTTTTGCTAAACAATCTAAAAAAATAAAAAATTTGCCTGATGTGAAAACATCAGGAAATGACACTGCCGTAATAATGTATACTGGTGGAACTTCTGGATTCCCTAAAGGTGTTGAATTATCCAATAATAATTTCAATAGAATGGTATTCCAACAAAAAGCAACAGCTAAACACTTTGGAGCAGGCGATAAAATGTTAACTATTATGCCAGTGTTCCATGGATTTGGATTATGAGTTCAGTACATATGCCACTTTCATATGGTATAACAACTATCTTAATACCTAAATTCGACTCAAAAGAATTTTACAAGTTAATGAGTAAGTATAAACCAAACCATGTATTTGGGTTCCGAAACTTTGGAAAGCTCTTATGAATGATAAAAAGATACAAGGCATGGACTTATCATTTATGAAATACATCGTTTCAGGTGGAGAAAATATGAAGGATGGCCTTGAAGAAGAAATTAACAAATTCTTTGAACAACATAACTGTTACTATAAATTAAAGAAGGGTTATGGTTCTACCGAAGCGGTTGCCGGAACTACTTTATCAGATGATAACTGCAACGAAATCGGAAGTATTGGTATCCCACTAATATGTAATGATTTTAAAATTGTTAAACCTGAAACAGAAGAAGAACTTGATTACTATCAAGAAGGAGAAATCTGTATTTCTGGTCCAACAATCATGAAGGGATATTTAAATAATAAAGAAGAAACAGCCCATGCTTTAAGAGTACATGCAGATGGCAAATTATGGTACCATACCGGTGATTCTGGATACATGACAAAAGATGGTTTAATATATTATACTGATAGGCTATCTAGAATGTATGTATCAGGAGGATTTAATATTTATCCACCAAGAATTGAAAAAATTATTGAAACAAATAATAAAGTAGAGCAATGTGCTGTTGTTGGTATAAATCATCCATATAAAGATATAAAAGTACCACAAGCATACTTAATTTTAAAACCAGGTGAACAACTAGATGAAAAATTAATTGAAGAAATTAGTAGTGTATGTAGACAAAATCTAGATATGCATCACCAACCATTTAAGTTTGTACAAGTATCTGAATTTCCAACTACTAAAGTCGGAAAAACTGATTATAAAGCTTTAGAAAAATTATCAGAAGAAGACAAAGTTAAGGTAAAAAGGAGATAATTGAAATGAGAATAGCATTTGATGTTGATGGAGTATTTACAGATATTGAAAAATATCAATTAACAAGAGGAAAGAAGTATTTTAAAAATATTCCAGAAGAAAACTTAAAATTAGATGAATATGACGTGGAAGAAATATTTAATGTTTCACATAAAGAAAGAAATAAATTTTGGACAAAATATATATTTGATTATTGTATAAAAGAACCAATGAGAAAAGATGCCTCAATTACTTTAAACAAGCTACATGAGGAAGGACATGAAATCTACATAGTAACAGGTAGAGTTCATACATTAGAAAAAGGTTTTGTAGGAGCATTATTTAGAAAAATGTTAATAGATTGGTTAAAGAAGAATAATATTCCATATGAAAAGATAATCTATTGTAATGAAAAAGGTAGCGAAGTTGATAAACTAGAGGCAATCAAAAATAATCAAATAGATGTCCTTATAGATGATAAAAGAGAAAATATTAATTCAGCAAGTAAGATAACAAATGTATTATGCTATGATGCCCTATATAATCAAGATTGTTTAGGAAAAAATATTACAAGAGTTCATAACTTTAATGAAATCTACCATCAAATTCAAATATTATCACAAAAAACATCATTTATAAAGAAAACTCCAGAGGAAATAGAAGATTTAACTACAGAAGAAAAAATAGAATATTTCAAAAATTTAAAGAAATATTATCAAACATTACCATATGATGATGAAAGAATAAAGAAGGAAGAAAAAACTTATTTAAAATGCGTTAAAATAGGTAAAAAGATGTTTAATTTAGCATTCAAACCAATGGTATTTAATAAGGAGTTTATACCTAGTAATAATGGATATATTATAGCGTCTAATCATAACAACTATTATGATCAGTTTCCTATAATTGCAGCATTAAATGATGATCAAGCAATTCATTTCTTAACAGCTACAAAGATGTTAGCTTTAAAAAGAGGAAACTTTTATATGAAAACTGGAGTTATCCCTGTAGATAGAAATGATAAAAATGATCGTGCAAGAGCAAATGATGAATTGAAAAAAATATTATTGCATGATGGCAACATAGGTATATTCCCTGAAGGTAGAACAAATAGAAATGAGGATTCTTATTAGAATTTCACCCTGGTGCCGTTTCAACAGCTCAGATACAGGTTGCCCAATTGTACCGGTAGCAGTTAATGACCACTATAAGAAAAAAGATGGTACATTATGTGTTAGATTTGGTGAACCTTTCTATGTTTTACCAACAGATGATATCCTAGAAAAAACGGAATACTTAAAACAAACTATAGGCAAATTAAAACAAGAAAACATTGATTATGAGAAAGAAGAAGCCAAAAAATTGATAAAGTAAAAATAGCTAAAAATCAAAGTAACATACTTTGATTTTTTTAATTTATATATGCATTATATAAAAGTAAATTATTGAAGTGGTTTTTTAATTATGCTATAATGAAGAAGAATAGAGGTGTTTTGATGAGTAGTTTATATTTTTTAATTAGCAGTTTATTTTACAACCTGTTAGTAACAATAATTTACTTTCATAAAGAAAGAATAAAAACAAAAGAAAATAAAATATATTCATTATTAATAATAATTAACTTGATAGGAATTATCATTGATATGAGTAGTGTAACAATGGCTAGGTTAGGAATCCATAATGCATTGTTTTTCATTATAAACAAAGTTTACATGTTATATCTCTTATGTTGGATTACAACATTTACATATTATATATTAACAATTTCCTTGGATGAGAAATATCATGATAGACTAAAAAAAATAGTTTCAGTAATAACAATTATTTCAGCTACTCTAATATTAGCGCTACCATTATATGCCCATTTAGAAAACAATGTATTTTACACATATGGACCAAGTGCTAGTGCCTCTTACATTGTTGGAGGTATATATACTTTAATAGCTGTAATATCTATGTTACTTAATTTTAAAAGAATTAAAAAAATTAAATATGCACCATTATTTGCGTACATTGTTGTAGGATTAGCAGGTGTTGGAATTCAAATGCTTAATCCACAAATATTAATAGTTACTGCAACAGAAACATTCGTAACAATTTTGATGTATTTTACAATAGAAAACCCTGATATAAAAATGATAGAAGAATTAAATATTGCTAAAGCACAGGCAGAAAAGGCTAATAATGCTAAATCAGAGTTCCTTGCTAATATGTCTCATGAAATACGTACTCCTCTTAATGCTATTACTGGTTTCAGCCAAGCTTTACAAGACGAAGAAGATATTCCAGAATCAGCAAAAGAAGATATTCGCGATATTATGATGGCTTCAAACAGTCTTTTAGAGATAGTTAATGGAATATTAGATATTTCTAAAATAGAAGCTAATAAACTAGAAATTGTAAAGAAAGAATATGAAATTGGTAAGGTATTTGATGAATTAATAATTTTAACTAAATCACGTATTGGCGATAAACCTATAGAATTTAGGAGTGTAATTGATCCTACTATTCCACCAGTTCTATATGGTGACCATGTCAGACTAAAACAAATAGTTTTAAATATCTTAACTAATGCTGCAAAATATACTAATGAAGGATATATTGAGTTTAAAGTAGATTCCGTTCAAAAAGATGGTGTTTGTCGTTTAATTATTTCGGTAGAAGATACAGGAATTGGTATAGCTAAAGACAAAATTGATAAATTATTTACAAAATTTGAACGTTTTGATGAAGAAAAAAATATTACCATAGAAGGAACTGGACTTGGTATGGCAATAACTAAAAAATTAGTAGAATTAATGAATGGAACTATCGTTGTTCAAAGTGAATATGGAGAAGGATCTAAATTTACAGTAGCAATTGACCAAGTTATAGTGGAAGGAAAAACAAGTCTAGAACCTAAAATACAACCTAAGAAAAAAATAGATACAGTTGAATTTTTAGATGCTGAAGGAACAGATGGAAAGACTAAAAAACGTCTTCTTATTGTCGATGATAAAAATTAAATCTAAAGGTTGCCCTAAGACTTTTATCACATTATAACTTTGAAATAGATGAATTAACCAGTGGTATAGATTGTATGAAAAAATAAAATCTGGGGCTCACTATGATTTGTTATTACTAGATGACATGATGCCAAAAATGAGTGGAGTTCAAACATTACAAAAGTTAAAAGAGTTACCTAATTATAACATTCCAACAGTTGCTCTAACCGCAAACGCTTTATCTGGAATGCGTGAACAATATATAGCAAAAGGATTTGATGATTATCTTGCTAAACCGATAGAAAAAGAAGAACTAGACAAAATTCTTGCTAAATACTTGTAATAATAATATAATCTAAATAGAGAAGGTGAAAAAATGAATGATGTAAATTATCTACTAAATAATGGAGTAGACGTAGAAAAAAGCTTAGAACTTTTTGGAGATATTGAAACATATAATGCTAGCATTCAAGACTTTGTAACAGATGCATCTGAGAAACTAGCTAAATTAAGAACTTTTAAAGAAAGTGGAGATATGGCTAATTATGCAATAGAAGTCCACGCTTTAAAAAGTGACTCTAAGTATTTTGGATTCACTAGATTAGCAGAACTTGCTCTTGATCAAGAAATGAAGAGTAAAGAAAATAATATGTTTTATATCAGTGAACATTTCCCTGAATTAGAAAAAGAAACATTAAGAGCTCTAAATATAGCCAAAGTCTACCTTGGTAACGAGGCAGAAACTGTAGAGGTAATTGATGAACCTAAAGAAAATACTATCAAAGAAAAAACCATCCTTGTTGTAGATGACTCAGAGGTTATTAAAAAATTTATTCAAAAATTATTTGATAATGAATATGAGGTTTTAGTAGCAAGCGATGGTAAAGAAGCTATGAACGTTATTCAGCAAGGAATGTATAATAAACTTGTAGGTGTTTTTCTAGATTTAAATATGCCAAATGTTAATGGATTCCAAGTATTAGAATTCTTTAGAGAAAATGATTTATTTTCCAAAATACCAGTCTCTATTATTACCGGTGTAGGATCTGATGAGTTAGTAGCTAAAGCTTATGAATATCCAATTGTAGATGTTTTAAGAAAGCCATTTAACGAAAGAGATATTAAATTAATAGTAGAAGAAACTGTTAGTAAGTATATGGGATAAATATCAATCAATTAAATAAAAATTATTATTGAGGAAACTATTAAGTAGTTTCTTCTTTATTTGAATTTACACATTTATGTAAAGTTTATTTTATAAGTAACTATTTATTTGACTACTAAATATAATAAGGTATAATATTAAAAGAACGAGGTGTTAAGATGAATTATAATCTTTATAAACAAGCAAGAAAAAAAATGCTAATTAAAAATATCATTTTTATGAGTGTCATAATTGGTTTGGCATTAGTTTCTACCTATAAAATTTATGATAAATTTCAAGATGAAAGAGATAAGATTAGTAATTCATCATCTCTAGCAGTTACTTTTCATGACAAAGCCGGTGAAAAAGTAGCGATTACTAAAATAACACCTGTAACTGACTCAGTAGGTTTGTCATCTCGTGCCTATAGATTTACAATCAAAAACAATACCGCAACTAAAGTAAAATACGCTGTTAAGATAGTACAAGATAACAAATTATATAAAAAAGATAAATGTGGAGAATACAAGATACCATTAAATATTATTAAAGTAGGAATTCATACTAAAGGACAAGTTAGTGATATTTATAATTTAGACGATTTAGATAACAATATTATTGTTAACAAAGTAATTGGCCCTCAAAAAGAAGAAGAATACACATTACGTTTTTGGATATCAAAAAACACTTTAACTCAAGAAGCTGATATGCATTTCCATGGAATTATAGAAGTTGTAGAAGATGGAAATGATGTTGCCAAAGCTAATTAGATAAGAAGAACCATTATCTTCTTATTTTTTTGTTAACAAATGAAGAAATTGTGCTAAAATATAAAGTAAAATTTAATTAAGTGTGCTATACCATAAATGGAGTGATTTTTATGACAGAAAAATATATTCAAAAAATAGAAAAAGATATTGATAATGACTTTAAATTTTTAAAAAGCGATATTATTAATTTAATAGATTTAAAAGAACTAGAAACCGCTAACGCTAATTATGATTGCTTCAAGGATGAAGTATATAAACAAATTTACATTCTAATATTGTATAATTTCTTTCAAAACAACTTAGAAGAGATGAACCTTTTTTGCAAAACACTTAAAAATAATAAAAATTCATACCATAAGTTATCATCTTTAATTAATCAATGTGAAGATAATAATCGTTTCAAATTATTTATGTATTTATCTAATAATGACACTATAAAAGTTATAGTTGAACAATTAATAAAAGAAGATTGTATTTTTGAAAAAAGTCTTATAAAAGAAGATATAGAAGATAGTTTGATAGAGTATATTAGTTTTTATTGTACTATCAATAGTATACCTTATATAGATATTATTCCTACAAGAAGCAATGACTTAATAAATGATATAGCGAAAGTTTATTTACAAGAAATATCGAAAATACCTCTATTATCTTCCGAAGAGGAGTTAAGCTTAACAACTAGCTATATCGAGACTAGAAATAAAGATATAAGAGATAAAATCATAGAATCTAATCTAAAACTAGTAGTAAATGTAGCTAAAAAAAATATCGATAAGGGATTAGAATTTATTGATCTAATAGGTGAAGGAAATATTGGTTTAATGAAAGCTGTTGAAAGATTTGATCCTAGTATGGGGTTTAAATTTGCAACATACGCCACTTGTGGATTAATCAGTCAATTCAAAGGGCAATCAAAAATCAATCTAGAAATATTAGAATTCCAGTCGCCGTTGTAGAAAAAATGCAAAAGTATTTGAAAACCATAAGAAAAATAACTGAGAAAGAAGGAAGAGTCCCTAGTGATCAGGAAATGGCTAATACCTTAAATGTTCCCTTGGAAAAATATTAGAGTATAAAAGACTATTAAATGATACTATTAGCTTAAGTGAAATAGTTAAGGATTCCAATAATAAAGATATTGAGTTAATTGAAACTATAGAAGATAAATCCAACATTTTAGTGTATAACAATTTTACTGAAAAAGGTGAATTAGAAGAAGCTTTAAAAAAAATGCCTATTAAAGAGGCTACGGTTTTGAGATTAAGATATGGATTAAATCCTGAACAGAAATGTTATTCCCAAAATCAAATAGCAAAAATCTATCCTCAGCTTGGGCTTTCACAAGATAAAGTTACACATCAAAGAATTAGTCAGTTAGAGATAAAAGGACTTCAAAAACTAAAAGATATTATAACAGCAAAACCTAAAACTAAAAAAACTAGAACAAAGAAATCTCAAGCACATGATCATGAAAAGATTAAAAAACCGCAAGGAGCTTTAAAAAATACCGATATAAAAATGTTAAGTTTTCTAAGAAGTTGTAGCGGTACGGATATTAAAGTAATAGAAGATTTTCTAGGAGAAGAAGAGTTAGCTATGCTAAAAAAATATTTTGGTGATGACTTAGCCAACCCTGTTTTAAATAGAAAAACAAACTATGAAGATGTTCTACATATAAAAAGAGTAATATTTCCTAAAATATATGGTTTATACATAGATGGCTATATTATGAATGAATCATCCCTAGTCTTAAAAAGAAAATAGAAATTTGTAGGATCTATTGTTTTATCAATATAAATTTGATATTCTTATATAAAGGTTAGGTGATAAAAATGAAAATATTAGTAACTGGTGGAAATGGTTACATAGGATCACACACATGTGTGGAATTATTAAATAATGGTTATGAAGTAGTTATCTTAGATAATTTCTCTAACAGTAAAAGAGAAAATCTTTCAAAAATAAAACAGATTACAGGCAAAGACTTTACATTCTATGAAGGCAATATGATAGATGAAGGTATTTTAGATAAAATATTTACTGAAAATAAAATTGATGCAGTTATCGACTTTGCTGCTTATAAGGCAGTTGGTGAGTCAGTTGAAAAACCAGTTGAATACTATACAAATAATGTTTCTACGGTATTAGTATTACTTAGCGCTATGAAAAAGTATAATGTTAAAAAACTTGTCTTTTCATCAAGTGCTACAGTATATGGAGATCCAGAGGTATTGCCTATAACAGAGAATTGTAAAACAGGAAATACCACAAATCCATATGGTACATCAAAGCTATTCGTTGAACAAATCTTAAAGGATTTATATAAATCAGATAATACATTTGATATTGCAATTCTTAGATATTTTAACCCAATTGGTGCCCATTCATCAGGTCTTATTGGTGAAGAACCTAATGGAATTCCGGCTAATTTATTACCATATGTTTCAAAAGTTGCTAGTGGCAAATTAGAATGTTTATCTGTTTTTGGAAATGACTATGATACTAAAGATGGTACTGGAGTAAGAGATTATATTCATGTTGTTGATTTAGCTATTGGACATATTAAAGCCCTAGAAAAATTAAATAAAGAAGGTAAAGGTCTGTTTATCTATAATCTAGCAACCGGTACTGGATATAGCGTATTAGATATAATAAATACCTTTGAAAAGGTGAATAATGTTAAAGTAAATTATAAAATAGTAAACAGACGTCCAGGAGATATCGCTGCTTGTTATTCAGATCCAACAAAGGCTAAGGAAGAATTAGGCTTTGTTGCCACAAAAACTCTTGAAGATATGTGTCGTGACCTTTGGAATTATGAAAAAAATAATTAAAATGATTACTGC
>ERZ859980.973-NODE-973-length-13711-cov-2.336116_pt1 | contig 13711 bp, 9 predicted proteins | sample MGYA00509984_ERZ859980 | MGnify/ENA primary metagenome ERZ859980 (study PRJEB30046, sample SAMN00715173) | human gut metagenome | study: EMG produced TPA metagenomics assembly of the A metagenome-wide association study of gut microbiota in type 2... | reverse complement strand
AGAATGCGACAAGGCAATTACTATAGTTTTCTGATGGCAGAAATCGCTCTTTGGTGGCTGCAAAATGCTATATAGTCGTTGACATAATAAGCAATATGTGGTTATGCAACAACTTCCGGCATGGGAAGTTTGAGGCCTTAATTTCCATGCCTTTCCATGCTAAGATTTGACGGAAGCGCCATCATTTGTTACATTATTCTTGCATAATTTTAACAGTGTATATCCGCCTTTGATGCCTGCCAAAATGCGTCAGACCGGAGTATACAGAAATGGAGATGAACACATGATTGCAATTATAATGGCAGTGTATAATGGCGAAACCTATCTGAATGAACAGATTGATTCGCTGCTTTCCAATACAGAAAAGGACTTTGTTCTGCACATCTTTGACGACGGCTCTACAGACCGTTCTGCGGCCGTGATCCAATCCTACACAGATAAGTATCCGTCAAAGATCTTTTATCACCGCAATGTAACGAATCAGGGCGTGATCCATAACTTCTTGAACGGATGCCTGCAAGTGGATGCAGATTATTATATGTTCTGCGATCAGGATGATGTCTGGCTTCCGGAAAAGATTGCTCATTCTGTCGAAGCCGTAAAGCTGGCGGAAGCACAGTCCCCAAATGTTCCGATTGCTCTGTTTGGTGATGCTCGTGTTGTCGATGATTCCCTGCAGCAGTTGCATCCATCTTTCCAACAGATGAGCGGTTACCACACAGATGCTTTAGATGTGGCTCATTTATTGATGGAAAATAAACTGATCGGCTGTACAATGTTATTTAACCGCGCGCTGCGCGATAAGCTAACCGATACGGTACCGGACGGCCTTCGTATGCATGACTGGTGGATCGCATTGATCGCCTCGGCATTTGGACGCATTATTTATCTGGATGAACCGTTATTATTATACCGCCAGCATACCGGCAATGTTGTCGGCGGCAGTTCCCGGTCGCATTATATCACAAACCGTGTAAAGCATCTGACGGCACAGCGACAAGTACTCTATGACACTTGTAAGCAGGCAGAAGTCTTTTTGACGATCTATAACGATCAGCTGACGGAGACGCAAAAACGCCTCGTATCCCTCTTTGCCGGTCTTCCATCCGCAAATTGGTTTACAAGACGTTATTTGATCTTACGTTATCATTTTCTTAAAAGTGGTCTGCTACGCAACCTCGGTGTCCTGCTGATCATTTAGTGTGTGATTAACGGCCACTCCCATGCCAAGAAGCACAAAAAAGATCGGGGCTACTGCGATACAGGAATCGTTGGATAATCCCATGATCAGGTAACCGATCACACTGACAAGGAGTGCAGCACCTATTTTCGGCAGATATCCACGCATCGAAGCATTCCAAAACAGACGGATCGAGGATACCACATACCATAACACAAAGGTCAAAAAAGCGATCAGAGATGGGATCCCTGTCTGAGCCGCAATCTGCAAATACAGGCAGTGCGGTTTACTGATCATTTCACCGCTGTGTCCGGAATTATACAGACCGACCAGGTCATCGTTTGGAAACGCGATCAAAAAAGTGTCCGGTCCCGTTCCTAAGAGCGGATGTGCTTTCAGCAGATTCCAGGTTTTCGCCCAAATATATCCACGATTATTCGCTAACGAGTAATGTTTTTCCAAATAAGAGAATCCCTCTTTCGCTTTCTTCATACGAAACAAAGCATTTCCCCCCGCCACAACATAATATCGGTTATCATTTTTAACCAATTCATTTGTAAAGATCCACTTTTTTTGTTCATTCTGTTCTTTGCCATCTACCACCGTTTTACGCGAAGTCACGACATAAAATCCATGAAACGACTCTTTGGATATCGTTCCGACACGCACAGGAAAACGGGGATCATCTACTTGCCGTTCCTGAGAGTCATCTGCCGGGCCGGCAGTGACTTTCGTTCCCTTTTCATCGGTAAGCAAAACTCCGGCATCTGCTTCTTTTCCCTCCAAAGCCATATGTAACTCATGTCCATTCATCGTAAAAATCACATCGCGATCCGTCTCGACCGCTGTTAGTGCGTACTTTTCCTGCTCTGCCTGAAACATCCCCTGCATACGTGTGATCAACACATTGTGGTTATAAGCATTAACTCCCGCAAAGGCAGCCACACCCAGAGCGATCACACCGGCAGCGATATACCAACGCCGAAACAGATATTTGCGCAAAAGCAGTGCAAGCAAAATCCCACCTGCTGCCAGTGCAATAATTCCCGCACGAGACTGCGATGCAAAAACGCACAAGAACAGTCCTGCAATGAGAATGGCATATCCCATCTTATGCCACCATTTTCGTGCAACGACAAACAGTGCGCTCAGCAAAGGGATCGTCAATACACCATAAAAACCTACATAATTCGGATTGTACAGCGTCATATAGGTCCGTCCTTTACCAAACTTAAGCGACACATGACCGATCAGATCGGAATTGGTGATAAACAACTTTTGAAATGTCTTACACGCAACCGGATCCATGCCGAATGCCTGACACACTCCAAACGCTGTCAAAACAACAATACCGGCCACAAACCACGGAAGCAGCCTTTTGACTGCACGCTCCTCCTGCAAATGAACATACGCATATATTGTCAACAGTACATATCCTAACAACATCCAAACTGATTCATATTGTTCATAAATCCCCCGAAATGATCTTGCCCGGTCCACCGACAAGCAGGCTGCCACAAGGCAAAGACCGCCATAGACCAGGAGCGCCATAAACGCTTTATGTAATGATATCTTTTTTTCTTCGCTAAAAACCATATAAAACGTCAGAAACAACATAACACCAAAGGTCACGTAAAGCCAAATTGCTTTCACATACAAAAAGAAATCGATCGTTGTCTGCGAACCGGTATACCAGTTATATTTTGTCAGACCGGTATTCACATCACATTCATATAATAATGCCGGAATGACCGCTAATACTGCGATCAATGGAATCAAATACAACATCGGATATTTCTGCTGTGTAACCTTTTGGGTTGATCTCTTTGCACTCATCTGTCTGTTCCTCCTTTGTCCGGTGTCCTTCCACTCTGTGTCCCGGGATCCGGCTGTTCTCCCGGAACCCCCTCAGCAGCAGATGGTTTCAATACTGTTTTCAATGTCATAAGGATCAGCTTGATATCCTGCCACAGAGAATAATTTTCAATATAAAACAGATCCAATTTCAACTTATCATATGGCGATGTATTATACTTGCCATACACCTGTGCGTATCCCGTCAGTCCTGCTTTTACGCGGGTTCGAAAGCGAAATTCCGGCATATCACGCTCATACGCCTGTATCATCTCCGGCCGTTCCGGTCTTGGACCCACAAAGGACATATCCCCCTTCAAAATATTAAACAACTGCGGAAGTTCATCGAGTCTGCTTGCCCGTAAGAAACGACCCACCACCGTAACACGGTCATCATGCCTGGATGCAAGTACCGGTCCTTCACTGCTCTCTGCATCCACCACCATACTTCGAAACTTAATGATCGTAAACAACTGATCATCTTTGGTACAACGCACTTGTCGATAAAAGACCGGCCCGCCATCGCAAAGCTTCACAGCTGCACTAACGAGCACCAGGATTGGTGAGGTCACAACCAACAGTACAAACGACAATACCAGATCTAACAGTCTCTTAAGCAGTCTTTCGTCAAAACTTAACGCATATCCCCGCGACAACAAGAACGGTGTATCAAAGACATGGATCCTCTCTGCCCCCATCAGGATCAGATCGGATAATTTAGGTACAACGTACGCTCTTTTTTCGCACATATAACAGTATTTTAGCAGATCATTACGGCACTCTGCCGTAATATCGCCTATGATAACAGCGTGGAAGTCCTGCATTTTCTGCTTGATCGCTTCCATCCCCTCCGCAATATTGATCGAATCATAAATAGCATATTTATCCCGTCTCGTCTCGACCTTATAGATCAGATCCTTAGCGGAACGTTCACCATAAATCAACAGTAATTTCCAGGGTTGAAAAATCGAATTGTAAAAATAGATCACCAACGAGTTCCAAAGTGTTGTCACCACCATCTCTGCTGCCATGATCAGGCACAAAACGAACGGATTTACAAAACCAAACGCTAACAGTGATATAATAAAATAAAACAAGATATTCGTTAGCAATAAACTCAAAAATTGGGACAATAATACCTCGATTCGGCGATACTGCCCAATCTTTAAGCTGCCATACATATTAGAAAAGAATAACAGCATCATACCATAGAGGGCGATCACCACGTAATGTCCTCTACGGTAAAATGTAATCACATACATCGTACCTGCATAATAACGATACCAGCCTGCAGCAAATAAGAGGCAGAGCAATAAAATATTTATGAATGAGGCTATAAACAAGATCAGCCTTTTATATGGATCGTACTTCTTCATAAACTCCTTCCTTTTTGTCCTGCTTCGTATTTGTTGCTCATCAGCTGTGCTTTTTCATTAGTTTATCAAGTCCCTGATGCTTAATATTGGCTAAGGAGCGGAAAATATGCTCATTGGCAAGACGTTCTGCCGTCTCCTCATCCTTTTTCTTGAGTGCTTCTAAAATAGCTCCATGCTCCTCGCCTGCCTTAGAGGCACGCTCTCTGGACGACAGCGTATTCTTACGGACTCGCTCTACGTAATGGTGATAATCCGTCAAAATATGTTCTAATACCTTACTGCCGCATGCCTGATATAGTAGCAGATGAAAACGGTTATCTAATTCAAAGATCTGATCCCAATGCTCTTTCTCAATATGGAACTTGCTTAAATAAACAATCTCCTCTAACTCTTCCAACTGCTCTAACGTAATATGCTCACAAGCCCATTTGGCACAAAGTCCCTCCAAGTAAGAGCGCATCACATAAATGTCATAAATATCTTTCGCTGTAATACCTTTGACATAAGCCCCCTTATTCGGAATGATTGAAACCAGGCCCTCTAACTCCAATTGACGAAGCGCCTCTCGTACCGGTGTTCTGGAAACACCCAACTCTTTACTGATCGCCGCTTCTTTCAGTTCACAGTTCTCTTCATAATTCCCTGCAAGAATGTCCTCCCTCAATTTATTAAACACTCTTCCACGCAAAGAATATTGATCATTGTCGTTCATAATTTCTCCATTTCTGTCCACACGGATTGGATTTTATTTATCATAACCGTTTGGATTATTTGACTGCCATCTCCAGGAGTCCGCACACATCTCCTCGATGCCGTTCTCCGCTTTCCAGCCAAGCTCTTTAGCTGCCTTTGTCGGATCACAATAACAGGTCGCGATATCACCTGCTCTTCTCGGCTCGATCGTATATGGGATCTTAACGCCGGTCGCTTTTTCAAAATTGTGCACAATATCTAATACACTGTATCCGACACCGGTTCCCAAATTATAAATCTTAAGACCGCAATCTTCTTGGATCTTATCGATTGCTTTAACATGACCCTTGGCAAGATCTACAACATGGATATAATCACGAACTCCCGTTCCGTCCGGTGTATCATAATCGTTGCCGAAAACACCAAGTTTCTCTCTCTTGCCTGCTGCCACCTGTGTAATATAAGGCATCAAATTGTTCGGGATGCCATTTGGATTCTCTCCCATTTTACCACTCTTATGTGCTCCGATCGGATTGAAATAACGGAGCAGGATAATGTTCCAGTCATTATCCGCACGATACAGATCCATAAATATCTGCTCTAACATCGATTTCGTCCAGCCATAAGGATTGGTACACTGTCCCTTCGGACACTCCTCTGTGATCGGCACAAACGCCGGATCACCATATACGGTTGCCGAAGAAGAAAAGATCATATTTTTCATATTATATTTACGCATCACTAATAGCAGATTTAACGTTCCGGCAATGTTATTCTGATAATACTCTAACGGTTTCTCTACGGATTCTCCCACTGCTTTAAGGCCGGCAAAATGAATGCATACATCCGGTTTATCTTCCTCAAAGATCTTCTCTAACAACGGAGCATCTGCAATATCTCCCTTATAGAACTTAACCGGTTTGCCGGTAATCTCTCGAACACGGTTTAATGCCTCTTCACTGGCATTATACAAGTTGTCAAGAACGATCACCTGGTGTCCTGCCTCCAAAAGTTCCACACACGTATGACTTCCAATGTAGCCTGCTCCACCTGTCACTAATACGTTCATGTTGTCCTCCATTCTGCATGCCAAAACAGCAGATTCACGGAATCTGCCATATGCCTGCTGCTATTATGCAAATCTTTCAAAGAACAGTATACTGCATTTCATCATTTTTGAAAAGGGAACAATTTCGTTTTGCTTTTCCATATCCGGTATGATACACTTTAAATACATTATTAAGGAAAAAGGGGTACGAACAAACGGTATGCTGTTAAAGATAAAAATGTGGATTGCACGAATGTGTCAATATATTCTATATTTTACGGTTCCCCTAAAAAAGAACCGTATCATGCTCTATGCACACCACCGCAGTGGTTATGTCTGTAACCCCGGTGCGTTATTGCGCTATTTGGAAGCAAATCATCCCGGCCAGTGGGATCTCATCTGGGTTACCGAATATCCGGAGAACCTTCCACAACTTCCCGGCGTCCGTATATGCGGAAGACGAAGTTTCCAATATTTTCGAACTTTTATCCGAACAAAGATCTTTATTACCAACGATATGGTCGATGAAAATCTGATCAAAAAGCCCGGTCAGATCTTTATAAGCACATGGCACGGCGGCGGTGCCTACAAAAAGGTAGGCATAAGTACCTGTGCGGAAAGTAAAGAAATGGCACGACATTTTCGTAAATGGTATGGCAGACTGGATCATTTTGTCTCCTCCTGCCGTAAATGCACGACGAATTATACCGAAGCGTTCCATCTGCCTGCGGCTTGTTTTTTGGAGATCGGCAGTCCGCGCAATGATATTTTTTGGCAGGACCCGGATATGGCACTACGACAGGTTTATGAATTTCATCATCTTGACCCTGACACGCAGATCCTGCTATATGCGCCCAGTTTTGCAGCAAATCTGCCGGACAGAGACGATCTGGTTTCATTAACGGCAAATATCACCGCTTGGAAGCAGGTCCTATCTGATCTTACGAATACAACCGGCAAGCGATGGGTACTTATGTACCGTACACACCATTTTGCTCCGGCCTCTTGCGATACAACAAATGAACTTTTTATCGACGGCAACCGTTACGACGATATACAGCCGTTGCTCCTTGCAGCTGCAATGTTAGTTACCGATTATTCGTCCTGTATGTGGGACTATGCGCTGACCGACCGTCCGATTTTTGTTTTACAGGATATTATTAAAGCTTATGAGCAGTCGGATCGTGGATTTTTCGTTTCGCCGCAAAGCTGGCCCTACACGAGATCCGCTCTTTACAGGAGATCCCGGCTAAATATGCTGTTTGGGACAACAAAGACAACTATCACAAACATTTTGAGCAGATGGGCTCCTTTGAAACAGGACACGCCTGCGAACGACTGACGGATGTGATACTAACACATACGATGACACCAAGGAAAAACTCTGGAGGGAAACACCATGACAAGAAATAAACACATATGGATCTTTAATGCCGGAAACAGCTACAGCGGCAATCCAAAATGGCTGTTTGAATATATCCGCAGACATCACCCGGACATTCGCACTGTATGGATGTGCTACCACAAAGATGTCAGGAACTATGTGAAACGGCTCGGCTATGAGGCCTGCCTTTTTGATTCCACCGCCGGCAAAACTATTATGAAGGAAGCCGGAGTTTATGTTGTCGAAATGTGTAAAGAAGTTTTTCAGCCGGAATTAGAGGGGATCACGATACTCAATTTGTGGCATGGTGTTGGCTGCAAAAGTATTGAACGAAAAGTAACCGGCGGCTTTCTACAGGAACGCATTGCCAAAAAATATATCCGCAACAACCGCATCTACAAAAATGCGCAGCTCTTCTTAGTGACCTCTGAATTGATGGAGAAACACTTTATGGAACAATGCGGCATTGATGAAGAATTGTTGATCCGCGCCGGCTATCCACGCTGTACCGTAACCGATCCGGTCTGCACTTATCCACATGATATACGTGCCATAAAAGGGCTTTCTGACGATGCACGTATCGTAGTTTATGCACCGACCTACAGAGATTACGCCAAAGAAAACTTTATCAAAGCTGCGATTCCGGATATGGACAGACTAACGCAGGTTTTACAGGGAGAAAATATATTACTGGTTCTCAAAATGCATCCTTTAGTAGAAAAAGATACTGAATATCTACAGGTAAAAGTACAGTATGAACATTGCCCAAACCTGTTATTTTGGGATAATGCCAACGATATTTATGAAATTTTTGGGGATGTCGATGCGGCGATCATCGACTATTCTTCCATCTTTTATGACTTTATGGCACGCGGCGTCCGAAAGTTTATCCGCTATCTAAACGGTGATGAAGAAGAGCTCCGCGACTTTGTATTTGACGTCAAAGAAATGACCTGTGGCGAGATCGCAACGAACTTTGAACAGTTGCTGCAGGCATTGCAAACATTAACGGAATCACCGGCCGAAGAACTCGACCGCTTAAACCACTTATTTTGGTCGTATTCCAACGAAAATGCCTGCGAGATCATTATAGAACGCGCACTTCAATTTACTCCTTTGATGCGCCAGCTTCCAACGCTGTACAGCTTTGATATATTTGACACACTCATCTCGCGCAAGTGCCTCTATCCAACGACGATTTTTAGTTATGTGCAAAGCAAAATGTGCACCGGCACGGTGGACTTCCCGCCATATCTGCTGACAAATTATTCTGACGTCAGACAGCAGTGCGAGCAGAATGTGCGTGAATACTACAAAAAGTCTGTGTTGCTGCGCAACGATGATCATTTTGAGATTCAGTTTGAAGAAATCTTTGACCACATGGCAGCACTGTATGGTCTTGACGATATGCAGAAAGATCAGTTAATGCAATGGGAGATTGAAGGAGAGCTTGAAGCCGGTATTCCGCTTGTACCACAGATTGCCTTACTTAAAAAATATATTGCAGAGGGAAACGACGTTGTTCTGATCAGTGATATGTATCTGCCTAAGGAAGTGATCGTAAAGCTGCTTCAGAAAGCAGATCCACTATTAGCAACGCTTCCTTTGTATGTATCCAGTGAAGTCGGACATCAAAAGACAACCCGCAAACTGTTTTTGCACGTATATTCAGATCTTGACTACTGCTACGAAAAGTGGATCCATATCGGCGATAACCGATTTGCTGATCAGGTACAACCGGAAATGCTCGGCATACAGACTGCACCGATACCGGTTCCGGAATGGACGCCGTATGAAAAACGTCTGGCAGATTACAGCAGCCACTATGAGTTTCGCTGTGTTGCTAAGCAGATACAATCTTTCCGCCTTACGCATCCCGCCCCGGAAGAGCAGTTTGCCTATTGCTATGCGGCGCTCTATCTCGTCCCTTACGTAGTGCATGCCGTATCGCATGCCGTCAAGCAGGGTTACCGGACACTGTATTTCATTTCCCGTGACGGACATTATCTAAAACAGATTGCAGATGAAGTGATCGCCTCCAAGGGATATTCCATCCGCACCAAATATATTTACGGATCCAGAAAAGCTTGGCGGATCCCATCCTTTATTGATCATGTTGACGAAGAATTTTTTAGCGAATACGGCAGTCTGATGGGGATCCAGTCCTTTACCGGGCTGTTATCAGCTCTATGTCTTACAGAGGCGGATTTCGATCGTTTCTTCCCGGAGCTTGGCTATGTAAAACATGCAAAACGATACTCCGTCAAATTTATGCAGGAAATATGTGGCATACTGAAAAACAGCTCCGCTTATCGAGACTATTTACTTCAAATAGCTGCTCAAAAAAGAAGCGCTGTGATTGCTTATTTACAACAAGAGATTACTTTTAAGGAATCCTTTGCTTTTATCGAATACTGGGGGCGTGGCTATACACAGGACTGTCTGACCAGACTTCTCAGTGAAGCAGTCGGATATACCATTGATACGCCGATGTATTACGTCCGCTCTATTTACCCGACGGTAGGACATTCCATTCGATACAACTATTCTTCCAATATGCATTCTCTTGTTTTTGTGGAAAGCATTTTTGCAAATGTTCCCTACGAAACAGTACAACGCTATGAGCGTGCAGAGAATGTCTGGAAACCGGTACTCACACCGAACAATAACAATGTCAGACTGCATGCGGCACTCGAAAGATATCTGCCGACATTTTGCCATGACTTTTTGTCCTTACAATTACAAGACGAGGAAACCGTTGGCAGACTGTTATACAATTTCGGACTTGCTTACTTTAGCCCGGATACGACAGATCCCATCTTGCTGAACGTCTTCTCGAACCTAAAGGACTCTGTCGCGCTTGGCGAAAAAAGCGAAGAATATGCTCCGCCGATCACTTGCAAAACGATCATAAACTGGATGCGTGGAAACTCTTTTCATACAAAAGACCTCGAGATTTCCATGAAAAAATCCTCACTGCCTTTCCGTGCCATCTACCGCGGATACGCCTGGTACTGTAAAGATGTCCGCGATAGGATCCGTCGCAGACAGGGCAAAAAAATTTATTAAAGAATGGACGGTTATTATGAAACATATCGACTATTATTTTTCACGTGCTGTAAGCCTTCTGTTTCTTGGTTTACTCACAATCCTCTGCTACTGTGCAGGCATGACCTTAAACAGTCACGCCACACAGTTTTACAAACTATTTGACCATCCGCAGATTTTCGTGTGGGTGATCGCTTTCGTTGTGATGATCGGCAGCATCACATGGTACCGACTGACAAATCACTCTGTCCGCAGCAAATATCTTACGACCATCCTGCTCGTCGCATTACTTTTTACCTTGCAGATGATCGTATTATTTGTATTACATCCGGTGCAGATCACGGATGCCTATATTATTCGCGATCAGGCAGCCGCCATTGCGAATGGCACCGATCAACAGATCAACTATAATACGCAAACACACTACTTTATTGATTATGGAAACAACTATTTCTTTCTGACTTTGTGTGTAGTTTTTTACAAATTACTGAACCTACTATCGATATCTGATGACATACTCGCTTTCGGCATATTGAATGTATTGTTCATTGATGTATCTATCTGGTTTGGGTACCGTTTCATCAACTGCTGCCGCAAAGATCTTACATCCATATATTTACTGCTGTGCGTACTTAACCCATTAAACTATCTGTTTATACACTGGAGTTACACTTGTACCTGGTCACTGCCATTTATGACAGGGATCCTATATCTCTATGCAAGATCACGCCACACACATCAGCCGGGGTACCGATGGCTCTGCCGGCTGGCTATCGGAATATGCAGTATTATTGGTCTTTACCTGCGCCCGACCATTCTGATCCCGACGATTGCCCTTCTGTTGATCCTGAGCATTCGGAGGCTCTTTCAGCACAAACATCAGGTGCAGTCAAACCAACATCCATTATATTGCAAAGTGATCTCCGGAATATGTCTCTGTGCTCTTTTGGTCCTGTGTTTCTGTGGCATCCGTTACACCGCACACTACTATGCCCCGGAACGTTCCGGCAACTTTCCTGCCACCCATTGGCTCATGATGGGATTGTCAGCCGATGGAACCTTTCAGCTCGAAGAGGAACAGTATACGCAAAGTTTCCAGACGAAGTCCCAAAAAGTGCACGCCAATCTTGGCAAGATCAAAGAACGATTAATGGACTATGGAATTTCCGGACTTACCAGACACAGCCTGCGCAAACTTGCTGTGACATGGGGCGATGGTTCTGCCCGCTATTTTCTGCGCACCGGCGAAAATGATCGAGTCCAGCCATTAACACTGCTTGACAGCGAACAGACAGATTTCATGATCGTATACTGTCAGGCCTTTCGTCTTGCAACAATGCTGCTTGCTGCGGTCTCTCTATTGTCCAAACACGGCAAACGATTAGAGGATCCACTATTTCCTGTGGTTCTTACTGTATTTGGCGGCATCGTATTCTATCTTCTCTGGGAAGCAAAGGCAGAATACAGCATTCCTTTTATCCCGATCCTGCTATGTTTGTCAGCGGATGGCGCGCAAACCGCCCAGTCGTTCCTACACAGGGCAATACCTGCCAAACGCATACGACATACAATGCTTATATGCCTGTCTGTCACGATTTTCCTTACGTTATGTGCCTTTTCCTCCTTTACCGTACAGCCCGTCACACAAAAAAAATACTCTGTAGATGTTCATACAGAGAATTTTTCACGGTTTATAAATATGGAGCAAACGAACATTTCAACAATCTCACAGACATTTTATGCACGTCATGCGTTTAACACACTGAAGATCCGTGCTAAGGCAAATGGTACAGATTCAAACTATGCCCTGACTTTGCTGCAAAACGGCCAAACGTTATATCAAACTAAGCTGGATCACACAGCCATAGCCGATAATTATATTACGCTTTCTATTCCCGTGCAGAAGCCAAAGAAAAACACACGTTATGAGCTAAAGATTTCTGCATCAGATGCCTCCAAGGGGGATGGGATCCTCTTCGGATACCGGCTGTCAAAAACGCTTGGCAACTATCCCGGCTCATTGCACCTTGACGCCGGAAATGTTCCCTATGATCTGTTTTTGCAGGTTTACCAAGAGCAGCAAGTACCTTATATGTCGATCAGCAGCTATCTGATGTTTGCCGGTCTCTGGTGCAGCATGATATTGCTGATCTTCTATTGCTGGAGAGAGGAAGCTTTCACGGTTTGTGATGCCATATAGGCATCGCAGACCGTATTGACATCTCCTGTCTGCATGATCGTTCCTTTATTAATCCAAACCGCGTGATCGCATAATTTCTTAACCTGATCGATCGAATGGGATACAAAGACCAGTGTTGTCCCGCCGTCTAACATCTCCGACATTCTCTTCAAGCACTTTTGCTGGAAAGCATAATCCCCCACAGCAAGTACCTCATCCACGATCAAAATATCCGGGTCTACGACCGTTGCCACCGCAAAACCAAGTCTTGCACGCATTCCGGAAGAAAAATTTTTGATCGGCGCATCAAGAAAATTTTCTAACTCCGCAAATTCCACGATCTCATCGAAATGCTGTCTCATATATTCCATTGAATGTCCTAATATTGTTCCATTCAGGAAAATATTCTCACGAGCGGTCAGATTCGGGTCAAACCCGGCTCCCAATTCCAAAAGCGGGGAAATATTCCCATTACGGATAATTTCTCCTTTATACGGCTTTAACACTCCACAGATTGCCTTCAAAAGAGTCGACTTCCCCGATCCATTGGAACCGACCAACCCCCATGCTTCTCCTTTATGCACCTGAAAAGACGCATCTTTTACCGCCAAAAATTCCTGAAATAATAACTCTCTCTTGACCAATTTGACAAAATACTCTTTCAAATTGTCAATCTTTTCCGATGCCATATTAAAACGTATCGTAACGTTTTTCACATCAATCACTACATCACTCATAACCTATCCCCTTTTTATCCGACGTTTTATACACAACCTTCGCACACCCAATCGGTCGTATGTCCACATATTACTTACTCAAACTTCCCATACCTCAAATCCTTCACAACCACATATTGCTTATTATGTCAGCAACAAATAAACTATTTTGCAGCCGGTAGTCTGACTTGTTCTGCCGGCAGCGAACTAAGATAATTGCCGCAGAACGCAGA
>ERZ859980.965-NODE-965-length-13805-cov-1.405382_pt1 | contig 13805 bp, 15 predicted proteins | sample MGYA00509984_ERZ859980 | MGnify/ENA primary metagenome ERZ859980 (study PRJEB30046, sample SAMN00715173) | human gut metagenome | study: EMG produced TPA metagenomics assembly of the A metagenome-wide association study of gut microbiota in type 2... | reverse complement strand
CTGAGCAAATGCTTTTGCAATGCCCTGTCCCATAGTTCCTGCACCAATAACGCCAACCTTCATTTCGGTTACCTCCTGAAAATAATTATGTTAACTGTATGTTTGAAAAATGCAATCCCCGGGAAGTCATTCCCCGGGAATTACTATAAAAAACTATTATCTCTCAACGATTGTAGAGCATCCCATACCACCGCCGATGCAAAGTGTAGCAAGACCTCTCTTAGCGTCTCTCTTCTGCATCTCATGCAGTAATGTAACAAGATACGGCATCCGGAAGCACCTACCGGGTGTCCTAATGCGATTGCACCACCGTTTACGTTTACTTTTGACATATCGAATTTCAGATCTCTTGCTACTGCGATAGACTGAGCTGCGAAAGCTTCGTTTGCTTCGATTAAGTCCATATCATCAATAGATAAACCAGTTTTTGCTAATACTTTTCTTGTAGAAGCAACAGGTCCAACACCCATGATTTCAGGCTCAACTCCACCAAGAGCACCTGCTACCCATGTAGCCATTGGTGTAACACCTAATTCTTTAGCTTTTTCTTCGCTCATAACTACAACTGCTGCAGCTCCATCGTTAATACCTGAAGCATTTCCTGCTGTAATAACACCATCAGGCTTTCCTGAACAGCATCTTAATTTACCAAGTGATTCAGCTGTTGTACCAGCTCTTGGTCCTTCATCTGTATCTACAACGATATCGCCCTTTCTATTCTTAACAACAACAGGTACGATTTCATCTTTGAACTTACCGTCAGCCATAGCCTTTTCGCATTTCTGCTGTGAGTTTGCTGAGAATTCATCTAATTCTTCTCTTGAGATTCCCCACTGTTCAGCTACGTTTTCAGCAGTAATCATCATGTGGTAGTTGTTGAATGCATCTGTTAAAGCATCATTTACCATTGTATCAATGATTGTACCATTGTTCATTCTGTAACCAAATCTTGCCTTTGGAAGTGCGTATGGTGCCATTGACATATTTTCCATACCACCTGCAACAACAATATCAGCATCTCCTGCTTTAATCATCTGTGCAGCCATGTTTACACAGTTAAGACCTGAACCACAAACAACGTTTACTGTAACTGCTGGTGTTTCAATTGGAAGACCTGCCTTGATTGAAGCCTGACGAGCTACGTTCTGTCCAAGACCAGCCTGGATAACGCATCCCATGTATACGTGATCAACAGCGTCCTTTGGTACGCCTGCTCTCTTAAGAGCTTCTTCAATAACAATAGATCCTAAAACTGGTGCTGGAGTGTGCTTAAAGCTCCACCCATCTTACCGATTGCTGTACGACATGCGCCTGCAATAACTACTTTTTTTGACATAATATTAATCCTCCATATATATAATTTTTAAAAAGATTTTCAACTTTGTTATAATTTTAACAAATTATAATTCCTTTGTCTAGTATAATAATCGAATTTTGTTTCCAAAAAGTGACTTTTTTCTAAACTTCTTCGTAACTGTCATAATTTGTATTAAAATCATCATGCTGTTGCTGGTTATTCTGCTTAGGATAACCACATAGAGTCACGTATAATTCTACATCTGTTAAATATTTATATGGTACAACATAGAATATGTTAAGTATACCACATGTAAATGCTGCCAAAATATTCCAACCAATAAATGATAAGTCAAGGACAAACGTATTCATTTTATTCCCCATCATCATTTGTCTGCTTCTTCTAAAGCTTCGCTGGAACTCATATTAGGATTTTCAGCAAGCAAATATGGTATCATTCTATATTCGTACATTTTAACTATACCCGGTATAATAAATAAAAGTGACCATAATGATGTATATAATGATTTTAAAAACATTGTTTTTGCAATGTTTAAATACCCATTTCTGAACCCTTCTGTCATTTCACTAAATTGAGGATTCACTGTTCTGTTTTTAATTAACCATCTCTTACAGCCAACCTCTAACTGCGCAAAAACTAAGAATGCTAAAGCAAGACCTGCAAGGAAAATGATTATTCCAAGTATTAACACCATGGAAATCTGTGTGTATGAAATATTTTTTATAATTCCCAGTAATCTTGTTTTAAAATATTAAACTGTAAATTCACACTTTGATCTGTATATCCCAATAAGAGTTGTCTGTTAATATAGAATTTCCCGTGTTAGTTATAGAATCTGTTACGTCATTAAAATTAACTGATGTTCCAAAACTAAAATTACCAATAACAATGGATAATATCAAAGTTACAAGTACCCCACTCCAGTAATTCTTCTGTAGTATCTGTCTGGCTGTACTTTTTAATTCTGCTCTTGTCCACATATATATTTTTCTCCTTCATAATAGTAATAGCTACAACAAATTAATTGGGGTTTTTAAAAAATCCCAATTATATAACTAAGAATGTCCCTTGTGACATTCTACGCACCGAGCGCATGTTGCTTCAGCAACATTTTTCCCTTTGCGCGAGTGTGCATCCCTAGTGGAACGTTATTTATTAATTGTGATTTCTTTGAAATCCCAATTAATAAATAAGCCCGCCTACTGTTACATAAGCGGACTTTTTATTGTCATTACTTAATTTCTACTAACCAGCCTTCTGGAGCTTCAATTCTGCCCATCTGGATACCTGTTAATGTTTCATATAATTTCTTTGTAATAGGTCCCATTTCATCCATTCCACTTGGGAAGCAGATTTCTTCGCCATGATTTACGATCTTACCAACAGGTGAAATAACTGCTGCTGTTCCACATAAACCACATTCTGCAAAATCTTTAACTTCATCGATGAATACTTCTCTTTCTTCAACTTCAAGTCCAAGATATTCTTTTGCAACATACATAATTGAACGACGTGTAATTGAAGGTAAAATACTATTTGACTTTGGAGTAACAACTTTATTATCTTTTGTTACGAAAATGAAGTTTGCACCACCTGTTTCTTCTACCTTTGTTCTTGTTGCTGCATCAAGGTACATGTTCTCATCAAAACCTTCTGCATGTGCAGTAACAATTGCATGTAAGCTCATTGCATAGTTAAGACCTGCTTTGATATGTCCTGTTCCATGAGGAGCTGCTCTATCAAAATCACTAACCTTAATTGTAATTGGCTTTGCACCGCCTTTAAAGTAAGGTCCTACAGGTGTTGTAAGAACTCTGAACTGATATTCTTCTGCAGGCTTAACACCAATTACTGATGAGCTTGCGAACATATAAGGTCTTACATATAATGTAGCTCCTGAACCATATGGTGGAACGTATGCTGCGTTAGCCTTTACTGTTTCTTTAATAGCTTCTACGAATTTATCCTCTGGGAATACAGGCATCTCTAATCTTCTTGCTGAATCAGCGAAACGAGATGCGTTTAAGTCAGGACGGAATGTGACTATGCGGCCATCCTCTGTTGTGTACGCCTTCATTCCTTCGAAAATAGTCTGAGCATACTGTAATACTCCGGCACATTCGTTAATGACTACGTTTGAGTCCTCTGTTAATACTCCATCATCCCACTTGCCATCTTTGAAATTTGCCACAAATCTCTTGTCTGTATCTACATAACCAAAACCAAGATTTGCCCAGTCAATATTTTTCTTGTCCATCTTTTATTCCTCCGTATTATCAATTTGTCTAATATTTTGACATATGTGTATTTAAATCAAAACCTTATTCAATTATATCACTATTTTTTTCTCGGTCAATAAGACTACTTTAATTTTTCCCACTTATAGTTATATAAAGAATCTCTAATACCATCACCATTAAAATTAAACTTAGCATTTTTTAATTTCAGACAGTTCTTTTTCTTGTTTTTTGGCAATGACACGCAACCGGTAGTCTGTATGCTGTTCTCGTCCACCTGACAGAACATAATTTTGTCAAACACCTTATCTAAAGTTCCTTTTTTCATGTTGCATCCTAAAGAATATGTATATTTCCAAAGATTTCCCTTAACTCTCTCACATTTTGATTCTTTAACACTAAAAGATGTTGTGTAAAAATTAAATTTATCACTTCGTATAAAAAGGCTCTTATCTCTTTAGTATTGTTCCAATATTTGGAACTTTAAGATAAACAGTACGTTGTTCTTTTCCGGTCATTGTGCCATAATTATTGTCCTGACCACTATGCATTTCCTGTTTTAAGTTAATTAATTCAATATTTTCATATCCATTATCTATTAAGAATTTATATAAGTTTTTATGTTTCTTACTAATGTTGAGTGTTACGTATATTTGATTATCGTCACCATTATAAGTGTCTTCTATAAATGATAATGCCAACTGCCATTTCATATTCTTTGTGCTAAAGAATTTTTCACCCATTTGGTCGTAATCTTTCTTTGCTGCATTTCTCAGTTCTTCGTAAATTTCCTTCTTTCCTTTTTCAGTAAATTCATCTAAGCCTGTACTTCTGTCATTAACAGTGTCAGTTATCTCAACATACGACAGATAGGAAGCAGGTATTTTCATAAGATTACCAACTATATTATTTTGTTTCTTAACGATTTTTGACAATCTGTCAAACTCATCCCCATAAAAACATCCATCATAAGTTCTGTTTATATAAGAACCATTTTTCAGCTTATATGAAATGTTTAATCTATAATAATCCTTTCTTATTTCATCCACACCTTCTTCTGCGAATGTTACATCTTTACTTCCGTAAATAGGATATATTATACTCTTATCTTCAAGTACCTGTTTAACAACAGCTCTATGTGCATTTAAAGTTGCCTCAATTGCGTTCTTATCCTTAATGTAATACTCACTAATATTAACGCCGTTTACAATGAAGCTTGAACTGCTGTCCATTGAAACTGCAACTGCCTCTACATCTTTTTCATTAGGTATTCTCTTGTCAAATCCTAAACCGCCTCTGGCAATTGAAATTAAAAAAATTAATACAAAAACTATATCGATTCCTATTACTAAAACACTTTTTCTAATGTCAGCCAGACTTCTGTTATAAATTAAATGGAGTATTATAACTGTTGCAATTGTGCCAATTAAAATTCCAACAGTAAACCATATAAACTGTAACCCTGTTGATTCTTTTCCAGAAATAGCAACAAGTATCCAGCCGAAACAGAAACCAACTGCAAAACCGGCAAATACTTTTATAGTCTGCTCAAGTCCTATATAAATTGATGAGTTCTGTGCAACTTCAACTTTTCTTTTCTTAACGAGATAGTAACTTGCAATAAGTAATGCTACACTAAAACCTACCCACCATAATACATAGAGCAGATTGTGTTTTCCGAAAGCCCCTGCAAACGGTGCAAGGAAAGGACTTAAAAATGTGTAAATTTCGTAGTTATTCATTGACTTTACGCTGTATCCCGGAAGTATTGAATTTGGGAACAGGTAGCAAATCAAAACGCATACCGGATAAATTCCGTTTATGGCTATATAACTTACAACTGTATCCACAACTGTTCCACAGCAAAGTGAAACTACTGAAATAAATGCCACGTTGCCTACAACAGCAATTGCAACAAACAATACATTTCTTGACACGTGCAAAAATCCATCCAAGTCAAAAGTCATCATTGCACTAATTAAGCCAACTATAAATATTGGTATAACTGTCTGGAATATTACAGAAAACAATCTTGTAAATAACATTGTCGCCCTATCTACAGGAAAGCTACCAAACATATCCACACATCTTTTATTATGTATGTATGAAAATGACACAAAGGCAAAGACTGTAGAAAAAATCATTGCCACTAATGTAAATGTTGTTCCAATAAGCATCGGTGCCGCATTTACAACTTCTTCTATGTTTCTGTTTTTTAATTTAATAATAAGTTCCATTAAAGGAGATGATACTGATAATAAAAGAATATATGCAATTAATATGCCTCTGTATCTTTTGTTAGTCCATCTAAATAAGTTTAAAGCTTTCTTCCTTTGACTGAAAGCTATCGGTATATTACTTGCCATATCCTACCCCCTCCATTTTGCTTATAAATACTTCTTCTAATGTAGAAGGCATAACCTCAATAAATGCAGGTTCCAATTCATTTAATTCTTTCATGATTTCCTCAATATCTCCCTTTACCATAAGTACATAATAATTTCCAACCTGCCTCATTATGTCAGCGCCAATTTGTCTAAACACTTTTCTGTCAATTGACTTATTAAAAGCAAGCTGTATTTTATGCATCTGGCTTTTTAGTTCATCGGTCTCTTCATTAGTTACCAATGTACCTTTATGTAAAAGTACGATTTTGTCACAAATATCATCTATTTCTCTAAGATTATGAGATGCTATAATACATGTCATCTCTCTGTCTGTTACATCCTCAATTATCAATGTTTTCAATGTATTTCTTATTACAGGATCAAGTCCATCAAAAATTTCATCTAAAAATAAATATTTAGGATTTGTTGCAAACGCCAAAATAACAGATGCCTGACGCTGCATACCTTTACTCATGTTTACAATTTTTTTGTTTGTTGCAATTGGAAACATTGAACATAATTTCAAATAACGTTCCTCGCTCCAGTTTGAATACATTCTTCTGTACAAGTCTGCCATTTTATCAACTGTACTATCATTAAAGAAATACGGATAGTCAGCAATGTATGCACATCTTTCTTTTATAACATGGTTATCAAAGGCATTCTGACCGTCAATTATAACCTGTCCCTGGTTAGGTTCATAAACTCCAGACAATGTTCTAAGTAATGTACTTTTTCCACTGCCGTTGCTACCTGCCAAACCAAATATCATTCCCTCTGATATTTCGCATTTAAATTATTTATTGCGACTGTTTTTTCAAATCTTTTTGTGAGATTTTTTATTTCAATCATTCACTCTTCCTCCGCTTGTAATTTCATCTACCAACTCAATCATTTCATCCTTGGTAATCCCCTTTTTATATGCTTTATCTATTGATTCTTTCAAATCATTTTTCGCCTGGATTTTTTCTGCCTGGTTTTGATCTAACTTGTTAGAAACAAAACTTCCTCTTCCACTGTAGAATATATATATCCATCTTTTTCAAGCATTTTGTAAGCCTTCTGAACAGTATTGGGATTAATTCCCAATTCTGTAGCCAAAATTCTAACCGGTGGTAATTTTGTATCACTTTTCAAAACACCTAAAGATACCAGTCTTATTACATCATCGTATAGCTGCTGATATACCGGTGTTCTTGAACTGAAATTTACAGTAAGCATTCCTTACCCCTTTCTTTTTCATTTGTACTACTTGGTGTAATACAATCCAATTATAAATAAAAAGCAGTTGTATTGTCAACTGCTTTTCTGTGTATACTTAAGATATTATTTTTTTATTTCCAACGCTCTAAAAACTGTTCTTCATTAATGATTTCTATACCCAGTTCCTTGGCTTTTTTGTTTTTAGAAGAATTTGATAGTAAATCATTATTAATTAAATAATTAGTTTTTGAAGTTACTGAGCCTGTAACCTTGCCAGCTCTTTTTTCGATATAATCTTTTACTTCATTACGATTGGCAAACCTTTCCACACTTCCTGTAACCACAAAGTTAAGACCTGCCATGTTTTGTTCTTCGTTGTTTTCTTCTTTTATAATTGTTAATTCATTTAATAGGTTGTTAAACTTTTTAATATTTTCTTTATCAGAAAAATACTCCACAAATTTAACAGCCATCTTGTCACCAATGCCATCTATTTTAACTAACTCTTCTGCTGTAGCATGTGTGATTTTTTCAATATCATTATTAAAGTATTTGCAAATAAGCTTGGCATTTGCCACACCGATATTCGGAATTCCCAGGCTATATAAAAGAGCATGTAATTCTACCTCTCTTGCCTTGTTTAAGGAATCAATTAAATTGTCGTAAGACTTTTGGCCAAATCCAGGTGTTTCCACAATTTCTTTCTGATATCTGCTTAAATTAAATATATCCGCAAATTCGTGAATGTATCCTGCATCGATAAATTTCTCTAAAGTTTCCTCTGATAATCCATCTATGTTCATTGCATTTCTTGAAACAAATAATGAATATAATTTAACATGCTTTGCGGGGCATTGTTTGTTCGGACAATATAAAGTTTTTACTCCGTTGTCATTTTTTATTTCTGTTCTTTCTCCACATGCCGGACAAATTTCAGGTATAACGCACTTGCCTGATTTAGTTACGTTTTCGGAAATTTGAGGGATAATCATATTAGCCTTGTACACTTTAATTGTATCCCCATCTCCTAATTTAAGTTCCTCCATTATGCTGATATTGTGAACACTTGCTCTTGTAACTGTAGTCCCTTCAAGTTCTACCGGTTTAAAAACTGCAACAGGATTAATCAAACCTGTTCTGCTTGGACTCCATTCGATATATTCTAAAGTTGTCTCAGCCTGTTCATCTTCCCATTTAAAAGCAATTCCGTTTCTTGGGAACTTCGCAGTTCTACCTAAAGATAAACCATATTCAATATCATCATACATTAAAACCAAACCATCTGAAGGATAATCGTATTCTTTGATTTTTTCTGCAAAATATTTTACAGTTTCTTCCATATTTGAAGATGTTACTTCTTTTCTTTCAACAACTTCAAATCCCTGTTGTTCAAGCCATAAGTATTGCTGCTCAATTGAATTTTTAAAATCAACATTTTCTGCACTAATCAAGGCAAAAGCTATAAAGTTTACATTTCTTTTAGCAGTAATTTCACTGTTTAATTGTCTTACGGAACCTGAGCATAAATTTCTTGGGTTCTTATATTTTGCCTGAGCATCCTCAATTTCCCTGTTGATTTTTTCAAAATCAGAATATTTTATAATGGCTTCTCCACGTAACACCAGTCTTCCCTCATAAGGAATGCTTAAAGGAATGTTTTTGAATGTTTTTGCATTATTTGTTATAACTTCACCAATTTCACCATTACCTCTTGTAACAGCCTTAAAAAGTTTTCCCTGCTGGTATGTTAAAACCACTGTAAGGCCATCAAGTTTCCAAGACAATAATGATTTTTTGTCTCCCGCGAAATCAGCCAGCACACTCACTTCCTTAGTTTTGTCCAAAGATAACATTGGACTTTCATGCTGTTCTTTAGGAAGTTCACTTACAACCTCATAGCCTACATTAACTGTGGGGCTGTTCGCCAAAACAATTCCTGTATCTTTTTCTAACTGTACTAATTCATCATATAAAGCATCATATTCAAAGTTGCTCATTATTTCCTTTGCATCCTGATAGTATGCTTTACTCGCCTTATTTAATATATCTACTAACTCTTTGATTCTTTCTTTTTTATCCACTTTAAATCTAATCCTCACTTACATATTTTGATAAACCGCTTTAATTTTTCTTTAATGAATCTAATTCACTATTTGTTAAGTTTCTATAATTTCCAATTGGTAAATTATCCAAATGCACTCCCATAATTCTGACTCTTTTTAATTTCTGAACTTTAAAGCCAAGAGTTTCGCACATTCTTCTAATCTGTCTATTTAAGCCCTGAGTTAAAATAATATTAAATGTATGTTTATTAACTTTTTTAACAACGCAAGGTCTTGTAACCTGGTCTAATATTTTTACTCCTTTGGACATTTGTTTGATAAACTCCTCTGTAATGGGTTTATCAACAGTTACAACATATTCCTTTTCATGATAATTGGAAGCTTTTAAAATGTTATTAACCAACGCCCCGTCATTCGTTAACAATATTAACCCTTGAGAATTCTTGTCCAATCTTCCAATAGGATAAATTCTCTTCTTATAGTTAATATAATCTACAATATTATCGGGATTATTTTTGTCAGTTGTACATTCTACTCCAACAGGCTTATTAAAAGCTATAACAATCTGTTCTTCTTCTCTTGAAACTTCTTTTCCATCAACAGTAACTTTGTCTAACAAAGTTACTTTCTGCCCCATCAAAGCAGTTTCGTTGTTTACCTTAACATGCCCTTCTTCTATTAATCTGTCAGCCTGTCTTCTTGAGCAAAAACCTGCATCACTTAAAAATTTATTTAATCTTATTTCTTCTGTATTACTTTTCTGTTCTTTTAATCTTTTATTATCCATATACATACCTTATTTTAGTATTTTTAACTTAAATTATTCTAAATAAATCCTTCTAAATTATACATCTTAATAATGATAAATGATACTAGAAACAACGTCAACAAAAATAAGATAAGAGAAGCTGTATATTAGCAAAAACCTTAACTAATATATAAAGCAATAAAACTTTAACTAAAACTAAAACAAATGAAACTTCAGCTACAAAATGCTAAAAAGAAGCTGCAACATTTTGTTACAGCTTCAGCTAACAAATTTATAGAACATGTACTCTCCCTCTAATAGTTTATAGTTTAATTTATTTCTAATACCCTTATTTATATTTTACATTCACACAAATACATATCTATAAATATTATTATTTATTTTTCAGCATGATTAATTATTCGTTTTTGCAATTAATTAGTTTTGGTAATTAATTTGCTTATTAATCAGCTTTATTTTCTTTCAAGGTTTGTTTCTGATTACTAATTTTCTCTTCTAGGCAAAACAGTTTTCTTTTTTTGAAACTACTAATTTAGTAATTACATAAGTTAAGCCACCAACAATAACACCTACTAATAAAATCACACCTACTAGCATCCAGTTGTATTTGCGATAAGTGTTATCTTAAATCCGTCTTCTGTCTGGATTTGTCTAAATATAATTAGGAAGTCAACAATTATTGCTATACCACATACTAATACGCCATTTAAAACAGCCATAATGTTCTTTGACTTTTCTCTTGTTACAGGTTTTGCTGCTCTTAAATCAATTGAATTTGAAACAAGCGCCATAACATATACTGTAACTACAGTTTCAGGAATCATGTATGCTCCATTGTATACTAAAGAATATAATGCTCCATCAGCTGTTGGAATTGATACACCTGCCCATACTGTACAACCAGTAATAAAATGACATAAATATCTTAATAAGCAAACAATCAATGTTCCCAAAACCAAAGCTCCTGTCTGATGTTTGTTTTTCTTAACAACACCAAGTAAACCAAGCACTGTAAAAGCAACAATATAGTCTAAAAGTATTATGGCAATCATAGCTGTTGTTGATGTAGCGTAAGAAACATTTGACAAGCCTGTTAATAATTGCAAAATACTATATGCAAAACTTGTAATAAGTCCCCATTTCAATCCATGTCTGTAACCTGCAATTATGATAGGTAACATACTTGCCGCTGTTACTGCTCCACCGTATGGCATGTCAATAATCTTAATAAAGCTTAACACAAAAGCCATTGCAATCAATACTGAACATTCTACCAATATTCCTGTTTTCTTTGTTTTTTCCATAAAAAAAGTCCTCCTTAGAATATAATATCACCAGAGAACCTATACATAACTAACTAAATGCTTCCTTACGATGGTACTAACCATATCAAGTAGTGAGGGTCGATATACATCTCTCAGCCATCCGGCACCCCTAGCGACATATTTTTCATTATTTATTCTATATTCTTTAACATTTTTTGTCAAGTTGGCAAAGTATTGTATACATATCTGATTAGTTTAATATACAATTAGAAGACTTCCTTTTCCAACTGATATAACAGGATTTGCATTTACAAACTGATTGCTTACCCCTAAAGGTCTGTTTTCCTCAAGTTTATAGTTTTCTATATTATATAATGCATTTTTTATTGTAACATTATGAGCAACTCCGTTTATCGCAAAAACCGAAAATATATTTTTTTCTTTTCCTGTTATTGAAATCGAACCATCTGAAACAACTGTATATGTGTTATTACCATCAACCATCTTAATGTTGGCTCCTAATTGTGATGCATATAAAAGTGTTTGTATATTGGCAAAAGTATGGTCTATCCTTCCACCGGTTCCTCCGAAAATCACAATGTTATTAAAGCCTTTGTGTAATGCTGTCTTAACACAAATCATCATATCTGTTTCGTTTTTCATTACTTTGTGCTTTTCCACATTGTCACCAACAGGAACATATCCTAAAGAGTCAAAATCACCTATTACCAAATCAGGTTCTATTCCAAGTTGGTGTATTTTCTCAAAACCGCCATCTGCCGCTATTACAAAATCATTTTCTTTTTTAGTAAAATTGGTACCGGAGTTATCTCCGGCACCAACTATATAACATACGTTTTCCATTTATTTGACCTACTAATTTCTATTTGTTTTTGTTATTTTTTGAAGCTGTTGTCTGTGGCTTTGTTGTACTATTCACCTTTGTAGTAGGTGCCTGTGTTGTCACAGATGCTTTTGTTGTTGCATTGTTAGATGTATGAGATGCAGTTGTTTCATTCTTATTGTTTGAAGTTCCTGTAGTAGTCCCATTTTTCTTTTCATTTGCTTTAGCATTAATAGCATCATAATAAGCCTTAACCTTAGGATCTGATGCCTTAACACTTTCAAATTCTTCCTGAACATCTTTTAATAAATCCTGAAATCAGAATCTTTTGTAACTTTATTCATGTATTTTTGAATATCATCACCACTATCATTTTGAATATAAACATTTCCTGTTTTCTTATCCCTAACAACATATAATCTGCTAATTGCAGGAACTGTTGTGTCAATATTCTTAAGTCCCATCTGATAATATGCATAAACTACATACGTGTCATCATAAGGACCTTTCTTTGTGTAACATTCAACGTCACTATATTCCGATACATAAGTTCTTTGCTTCACGCTGTTAATGTCATATAAGTTTCCAACATACTGTGCAATTGTCTCAGCTCTCTTTGCGTCATCTTCAATTAAAAAAGCATTGAGATAATTTTTTACAACGTCAGTTATTTCAGGATACTTGTCGTCCTGTAGTGGATTCTCAGCTAAAGCTTTCTCTGCCTTTGATGGAGTATTAACAACAAAATGTCTTACTAATAAAACACCTCCAACTACAATAACAAATGCTATAACTGCTGCAATTATCATATCAAATCTAATATTTTTCTTTTTTACAGGTTGTTCTCTTCTTACTACCTGTGTGCTATCGTTTTCTACTTCCTTTAGAAGTGCATCAAGCTCTTCCTTGGATAATTTATTTTCATCTTCTTCGAAATCCTTTGGATTATCCACGTTTCACATCTCCTTTATTCAACAATTTCTCTCATAATATCAAAAATAAAACTAAAATTCAACTTAGCAGGTATTGAACCCTTCTTAATTCTAATGTAAAATAAAGGCTATGCATCTGTAGTCTAATGGATAGAACGTCGCCCTCCGGAGGCGATAATGCCAGTTCGATTCTGGCCAGATGCATTTTATTCTATCTCACCAATATCTCTTCTATACATATAAACATGGTCTGATAACACGTCTACCGGATCTAACTGTCTTCGATTTACATCCCTTATCATTTCATCAATATATTCTCTTGAACAGCTAATATCAGGAATTAAAATCACTTCATGTATTGAGCTTGGAATAATGTAAACATCACTGTCATGTTCATTGGCAAAATTCTCTATTGCGTGTGGATATGTAATGCAGGTTGCCCCATTTAATTTCATTGTATTGGACATAACATACATATTAATATCTTCTATTTTCATATTATTAACTTCTTCTCTTACTAAAGTCTTAAGTTCTCCGTAAGTGTAATCGCCGTACATTGTATCTTCACTTATTATTTCGCCATCATCACCTTCAAAACTTTCTCCAAATTCGTCTCCGTATCCATTTCCATAATTACTTCCAAACTCATCTTCCACCCAGTCTTCATCTCCTAATATATCTTTTAATATCATATCTGAAATAATATCTCCATTGGTGTAACTACAACAGGGAATTTGTCCCATGTATTTTTGAACGCAATATCCCTAAGTTCTTTTCTGGAAATTCC
>ERZ859980.963-NODE-963-length-13839-cov-1.339959_pt1 | contig 13839 bp, 12 predicted proteins | sample MGYA00509984_ERZ859980 | MGnify/ENA primary metagenome ERZ859980 (study PRJEB30046, sample SAMN00715173) | human gut metagenome | study: EMG produced TPA metagenomics assembly of the A metagenome-wide association study of gut microbiota in type 2... | reverse complement strand
AATGAAACTACAACTTATAAAAAACAACCAAAAGTTAAAAACAATGGTATCAAAAAAACAGATTCAAAAATATCGAAACCAAAAGTAGCAATTACTTTTGATGATGGACCAAGCACAGTTTACACAAAAATACTTTTAGATGGTTTAAAAGAACGTGGCGTTAAAGCTACGTTCTTTTTGACTGGTCAGGAAATACAATACAGCAAAGCAGTTGTTAAAAGAATGGCAAAAGAAGGGCATATAATTGGTAATCACACCTATTCCCATATTGATTTGAAAAAGGTAAACTATGCTCAGGGAAAAGATGAAATAGAAAAAACAAATGACATTATTAAGGATTTAACAGGAAAAAAGCCGGAATATATAAGACCACCTTACGGAGACTGGGACAAAAGGCTAATGAATGAAACAGATATGTCAATTGTGTTATGGAGTGTGGATCCTGAAGACTGGAAAGACCAAAATGCCAATATAGTTGCCAACAGAGTGATTAAAAACACCTCCGATGGTGACGTGATTTTGCTACATGATATTTTTAAAACTTCAGTGGATGCAGCGTTTATTATAATTGATGATCTACGGGAAAAAGGCTATGAATTTGTTACAATAGATAAAATAGACAGTGTAAAAGTAATAAAAAATAAGAACATTAACAAATAAAATATTGTTAAAAACATACACGGATGTTATACTGTCATAGATGTAAAAAAACAAGAAAAGAGGATAGTATGATTAAGTATTTAACAATTTTTTTAATATCAATGGTACCTATTGTTGAGTTGAGAGGGGCTCTACCATACGCAGCAGTGTTTGGTTTGCCAATGGTTCCATCTTACATAATCTGTGTAATAGGAAACATGCTTCCGGTACATTTATTTTCTTTTTTGCAAGAAAGGTATTAATATGGGGTGCTGATAAGAAGTTTATAGGAAAGTTTTTCACATGGTGTCTTGATAAAGGAGAACGTGGTGGAGAGAAATTAAAGTCAAAAGCAGGAAAAGGTTTATATGTGGCATTACTTCTTTTTGTAGGAATTCCACTTCCGGGAACAGGCGCCTGGACAGGAACATTAGCCGCAAGCTTTTTAGACATGGACTTTAAGAAAAGTGTTGTTGCATGCATGGGAGGCGTATTACTTGCAGGTGTAATAATGGGAACATTAAGTGCATTGGGAGTAACAGCTTTTTCAGTAGCATTTTAACGTAAGAATAGAGATTACAACAATGTTTGAAGTTTTCAAACGTGGAAATTGGAGTAAATAATGAGCAAAAAACAAATGAATTATGATTATATGTATAAGGGCAAAAAGAACGGTTCCCCAATGAGAACAGGTTATGAAAAATATACACCTGGAATTGTTGGGAAAATCGCTCTTGGAATTACAGTTCCTTCAGCATTAATTGCCTTAATATCTGTTTTAATAGCAGCTTTTGGAATGATACAGGCAATAGTAGTTACATTCTTTACTTTTATTATTGCTTTCGTAGGAAGTGTTGTTATTGCCATAGATATTGTCAGATTTAACAGACAGCAGAAGAAAGTAACAGACAAAAGGGAAGGCCCAAAGGAAATGGATATTATGAGAATAGTTCATTTGCTTATTGGTGTTGCCGCTGGTGTTATTATAGGTTATTTAATCTGGGGTGTTAAACATTAATTATATGGAGGAAATATAATGAGTCAGTTACCAAAGGATCCTGTAATGCTGCTTAGCGTAGTTAATACAAATCTTAGAGATTTTTATTTAAGTCTTGATGAATTTTGTAACGCAAAAGATGCAGATAAGAATGAAATAGTTAATGCATTATCAGCAATAGGATATGAATATAATGAGGAAAGTAATCAGTTTAAATAAAGATTACATAAAAAGTGGGTATTTATTACGAATGACTGTAATAAATACCCACTTTTTTATATCTTATAATATTAAGAAAAATTAGCTTTTTCTACGTTTGCTTAATGGAACATATTTTGTTGGTTCAGCAACATTCTTATATGCAGGACGAATAATTTTACCTGCATTAATGATTTCTTCAATTCTATGAGCACTCCAACCTGACATTCTTGCAGCTGCAAAAAGAGGTGTATATAATTCATCAGGCAGGCCTAACATTGAATATACAAATCCGCTGTAGAAGTCTACATTGGCACTTACAACTTTTTTACGTTTATGTGCTTTTGAAATTACATCAGGTGCAAGACGTTCAACATTCTTGTATAATGCTAATTCATCAGTACGACCTTTTTCAACAGCAAGCTTTTCTGTAAACTGTTTAAGAAGAATTGCTCTAGGATCAGATATGGCGTAAACTGCATGTCCAATACCGTAAATAAGACCTGACTTATCGTACAGTCTCTTATCAAGTATACCACGAAGATATTTCTTGATTTCTTCATCGTCATTCCAATCATTAACAGCTTCCTTCATGTTGTCAAACATACGCTTAACCTTTACGTTAGCACCACCATGTCTAGGACCTTTTAAAGAACCAAGAGAAGCAGCAATGGCTGAATATGTATCAGTACCTGATGAAGATACAACGTGAGTAGTGAAAGTAGAATTGTTACCACCACCATGCTCAGCGTGTAATACTAAAGCTAAATCTAATATTTTGGTTCCAGTTTTGTGTATGTACTGTTTGGTCTAAGCAGTCTTAAAATATTTTCAGCTGTCGAAAGATTTGGATCTGGATTAATAATATGCAAGTCATCACCATAATGATAATGTCTCATTGCGTGATAACTGTAAACAGATATTAATGGAACTCTTGAAATAAGACTGATACACTGTCTTACAACATTTGGTATGGATGTGTCATCGGGATTGTCATCCCATGAATAAAGAGATAAAACACATCTTGCCAATTGGTTCATCATATCTGAACTTGGTGCTTTCATTATAATATCTCTAACAAAAGTAGCAGGCAATGTTCTGTATTCTGCAATTACTTTATTAAAATTTTCTAATCTGCGGGCTGTTGGTAATTCGCCAAATAAAAGAAGATATGTAACTTCTTCAAATCCAAAACGGTCTTCTTTAATAAAACCATTAACAATATCATTTATATCAATTCCACGATAAAACAATCTACCTTCACAAGGAACAGATTTACCATCGACAATATCAAATGAGTGAACATCACCGATTTCTGTTAGCCCTGTAAGAACACCCTGACCACCTTTTTCACGAAGACCACTTTTTACGTTGTATTTGTCATATAAAGCAGGGTCAATACATGAATTAGTTATGCATCGGTCAGCATATTTGTTTATTTGTGGCATTAATTTTTCTTCGTCTACATGTTTACGAATATTTGGCATAAAATGTGCCTCCTCTCTGTAACAATAAAATATGTAATTATGTAAAAATTAATAAAAGTAATTAATCTGCTAAATAAAATTAAATGGCAGGTTAATTAAATAAATAAACTGTAATGAGATTTGTACTTTCACAGTTTAACACTTTAATTAAGTATTTTACCATAAAATAGCATTTTTCTCAATGAGTGTTAAAAATATAGATTATTTCTTCATATTCTTATTTTTATGTGGTAGAATATGTAGGAATATGGGGTTATATACCCTAATATAAATGATTATGCAGAATCAAGAGACGAAATCTTTTGAAAATGTAATTATTTTAGTTAAAAAAATTAGAACAAAAGAGGCAAAATATGGATATTTTTGACTATGCAAGAAATATAAATAGCGAAAAAGAATCACCTTTGGCAAGTAGATTAAGACCGACTACTTTAGAAGAGGTTGTAGGTCAGGAACATATAATTGGCAAAGGCAAATTGTTATATAGAGCAATTAAAGCTGACAAGATAAGTTCAGTAATCTTTTACGGCCCTCCGGGAACGGGAAAAACTACATTGGCGAAAGTAATTGCAAATACTACAAGTGCAGAATTTACACAGCTTAATGCAACTGTAGCAGGGAAAAAAGATATGGAAGAAGTTGTTGAAAAAGCCAAAAACAACATGGCAATGAGTGGTAAGAAAACAATTCTTTTTGTAGATGAGATTCACAGATTTAATAAGGGACAGCAGGATTATCTGTTACCTTTTGTAGAAGATGGAACGGTAATCTTAATAGGTGCAACAACTGAAAATCCATATTTTGAAGTAAACACAGCTTTAATATCAAGATCAATTATTTTTGAACTACAACCACTTACGGCAGATAATATTAAAACGCTTATATATAGAGCTGTTAATGATGCAGAAAAAGGTATGGGTGTGTACAATGCGATTATTGACGATGAGGCAGTAGGCTTCTTAGCAGAACTTTCAAATGGTGATGCAAGAACTGCCCTTAATGCAGTGGAACTGGGAGTTTTAACAACTGATCCAAGTGAAGATGGAAAGATTCACATAACCCTGCAGGTAGCAGAACAGTGTATTCAAAAAAGAGCCCTTAGATATGACAAAGGTGGAGATAATCATTACGATACTATTTCTGCATTTATAAAAAGTATGCGAGGTTCTGATCCTGACGCAGCAGTGTATTATCTGGCAAAAATGCTTTATGCAGGAGAAAGTGTTGATTTTATAGCAAGAAGAATTATGATTTGTGCTGCAGAGGATGTGGGACTTGCCAATCCACAGGCGTTAGTTGTTGCAACATCTGCGGCTGATGCAGTTCACAGAGTGGGTATGCCTGAAGCGCAGATTATTTTATCAGAAGCTGTTATTTACGTGGCAACTTCTCCAAAAAGCAATGCGGCATGCAATGCAATTTTTAGTGCCATGTCTACTGTTAAGAATACAACAACAGAGAAGGTGCCAACTCATTTAATGGATGCACATTATAAGGGTTCAGCGAAACTTGGACATGGAATAGGTTATAAATATGCTCACGATTATCCAAATCATTATGTGGACCAGCAGTATTTACCTGATGGTTTGGTGGGAACCAGATTTTATGAACCCGGTGATTTAGGATATGAGCAGGAAGTAAAAGAGTATTTTAAGCTAATAGGAAAATAATTTTTGAGGTAATTTAATTGAAAGTATTAATGGAAAGACTTGCATCAGGTAATGTTTCATACGAAATTGCCGATGCTTTAATATCTGAAAATAAAATAACTGTTGAACTGGATGCTGATGAAACTATTGAAGGTGACATTGCAATTGTTGGAAAAACTCAATGGACATAAAAGGGATTGCGTATTCTTCAGACAGCCATTTTGTGTTTAGATACAATCAGTTTAACGGTATAAAAAATAGATTACATTATATTATAAATGGGAAAAATCTTGTACCAAACAAAGTGTGTATAGGAAAAATAAATATAATAACAACAGCAGGTGAATTTGAGATACCTTTTGAAATAAAAGTAAAAGAAAGGGAAATTGTTACGAAATAGGAGTGCTAAAAACACTTGAGGACTTTGTGGAATACGTTAGAACTAATTATGACGAAGCCTTGATTTTGTTTATTTCAAAGGAATTTTCTGAATATTTCTTAAAGGGTGATAATCATGGTATAGCTCTCTATAAGCAGTTAATGAGAAACGCAAATAGAGATGTTGCCTTAGAAGAATTCATGGTTGCAATGGGCTTAAAAGAACCTGTAAAAATATCATTAAAAAGTGAAACAAAAGAATATGAGAATTTAACAGACAATTATGGTGACACATTAATTATTACAAGAAACACATGGGGCTATGCCGAAATTGATGTGGAATTAGAGGGAGAGTTTTTCTATAACTGTAAGGAAAGAATTACAAGTGAACAGTTTAACGGAAAGACAATGGAATATTCTTATTATTTAAACACTGCAAAGCTTCATTGTGGCATGAATGAAGGAAAGATTATTTTTAAAACAGCAGGTGGAAAAGAAGAATACAAGGTTGTTGTAAAGAATCCAAAAAATGACAACAGTGATTATATAAAGCTAAGAACAACAGACGGTTTCTTAATAAAGAATTATTTGAAATTCAGAACAGGTAACATAACAGGCAGAAAGTGGATTGATGATGCGGCAGATATTGCTGAACAGAGATTAACTGTAGATAACAGTGATATTACAGGTAATCTGTTAAAGGCGCAGGTGGCTATTCTTAATAACAACAAAGAACTTGCCAAGTTAGCATTAGATGAGTCAGCTAAATATATTCAAGACAGCAATCCTAAAAATGTAATTGCCTACTGTTATTATTTATATCTGGCAGCTTTGTACAAGAACGAATATGACTTTACAAATGAAGCTAAGAAAAAAATAGAACAGTATTATGAGGGTGGTCACGATAACTGGCAGATACTTTGGATTTTATTTACTATGGACAGCAGATATGACGAAATCCAAGTCTTAAATACACATTAATTAAAAGAATGTTTAATAAAGGCTGTACAAGTCCTGTATGTATTATGAAGCTGCTAAAATCATTAATAAGCAGCCTGAACTTCTTCGTGTAATGAACAGATTTGAAATTCAGGTTTTAAACTTTGCAGGAAAATATTCAATGGTAAAAGTAGAGCTTGCAAAGCAGGCAGCTGACCTTATGAATAGCGAGAGAAGTTTTAAGCCGTTATATATTGATATTTTAAGCAGAATTTATAAAGAAACTAAGGACAATGAAGTTTTAACTTCAATATGCAGTGAAATAATTAACAGCGGAAAAATCAATAATGAATATTTTAAGTGGTTAAGAGAAGGTGTAAGAAAAGAATTAAAAATTACTAACCTTTATGAATACTACATATATTCAATAGACATTAACAGTTATGAACCACTGGAGAAAACAGCCTACAAATATTTTTCTTATGGTACAGATACATTGGTTTATAACAAAGATTATTTTTATGCCAATATGCTTGAAAACTTAGGAAAAAATGATGAACTATATCCTAAGTACAAAGCCGGCTTGGAGAAATATGTAACAGAACAGTTGCTTAAAGGAAACAACAATATACATTTAAAGAAAATATATTCCTGTATATTAGATGATGAATTTTTAGATGGTAACTTAGATGAATATATGCCTGGAATTATGAACACTTATAGAATGAAGGTTAATAATCAGGACATAACAAATGTTATTGTTTCCCACAAAGAAGTGGAAAGTATACAAAGCATGCCATTAACAGATGGTGAAGCATATATTACATTGTATACAAAAGAGCCGGTAATTGTTTTCATTAATCATAGTGGAAAAGTATTAGCAGATGTAGATTATACCATGGAAAAAATGGAGGTTACGGCACCACTTACAAAGACAGGCAATAATCTAATGACAATGCTATGTCAGTTAGAAGATGTTATGGATTCTCCTGAAAAATATGTAGGGCAGGTTGTACAGCTTAAAGAAATAGAAGAATCTGACACATTAACAGTTGAGTTTAAAAATTACTTAAAAGAGTTTATTGTTGACTATTATTACAAGGAATTTGATAAGGGACAGTTTGATGACTATATACTTGAGTTTGACATGGAAGAGTTGTCAATGGCATCAAGAAACAAGTTACTTGAAATTCTAATTAAAAAAGAACTTTGGGAAAAGGTTATGCCATATTTAGATAAGTATGGTTATTTGTCAATTAACGAAGGTCTTTTAGAAAAAGTCTGCAGGCATTATGTTGCAGAACAACACTACAGTGAAAATGAATTATTAACAGAAATCTGTGGTTATGTATTTGAGAAAGGCTGTACGGATGAAGCTGTTCTTAAATACATGGCAAAATACTATAATTCAGGAACAGAGAATTTGTACAAACTTTATACTCAAATGAAAGCAATGAATATAACAGACAATGAATTTGTAGAAAAATTACTTGTACATGTTATTTTTGAAGGACAGGTTAATGACAGATTATATGAATTGTATAAAGAGTATATAAAAGGCGTAACAAGAACAGTAATAAGAAAAGCATTTTACAGTTATGTAACATACAATTATTTTGTTAAAAAAATCCAATGTCCGGATAGTGTTTGGGAGATTTTGGAACAGGAATATTTTAACGGGTTGGCAACACCTGTTATTGTTAAAATAGCTTTTGTGGAAAAAATGTCCTCAAAAACTAATATTACTGAAAGACAAATTAAAATTTGTGAAGGATTAATAAAGAGTCTTGTTAAGGATAAGATTATTTTTCAGTTTTATAAAAAGTTTAACAGATGGTTTAAAATACCATTTGACTTAATAGACAAAACAATAATTGATTATAGAACTAATCCAAAACACAGAGTTAATATTGTTTATACAATTAACAAAAACGGTGGTGAACAGGTAGAAAATACTGAAGAAATGAATAGCATTTATCCGGGGATTTTTACAAAGAATATCATTATGTTCTATGGGGAAAAAATTACTTACAAGATTTTGGAATATTCTGATGAGTATCCTTATGGAAAAGAAGTTGCAACTGACTCAATATGTATTAGTGAGAAAAATACATACAATGATGAAAGTAGATTTGGAATGATTAACAGTATGATGATATGCCGAAAATTGGAAGAGAAGACGCAGCGAGAGAAATGATGCAGTCTTATCAATTGTGTAAGAAAGCAGGTAGAGAAATATTCAAATTACTATAAATTATTGTAGAAAACACAGAAATATATTTGAGATACAAAAACAAGGGAGGAATGAAAGTTGGCAAAAGAAATAATTTTAGGAATTGATTTTTCAAGAGATTATTCACAACTATCATATTTAGATGATACAGGAAAACCAAAGTCGGTTAGTATAGGAACAGAAAATAACTATCTTATACCAACTGCGGTTTGCTTTAACAGTGAACTAAAAGAGTGGTCTGCAGGAGATGAGGCAATAAACAAAAGCCACAGTGAAAACAGCAGACTGATTAGGGAACTACCTTTATTATTTAATGAGGATACAGAAGAAGATGTAGGGAAAATAATGACGGTTTTCTTTGCATATTTATTGAAACTTGCAGTTAATCAATGTAATGGAAGACTTATAAAAAATATTTTAGTAACTGTTGAGGAAGTTAATCAAAATGTACTAAAAGGCATAAAAGAAGTTTTGACTGACCTAGGTTACCAGAAGGATGATATCAGAGTAATAAGTCATTCAGAAAGTTTTGTTTATTATACACTTAATCAGAATAAAGATATTTGGATTAACAAAGTTCTGTTTTTGGAGTTAAACGAATATGAATTTGCCTGCAGACGTTTAGAGGTTGTAAGAGGTCGTGAACCACATGTTGCCGATGTGAAAGTAGAAGATTTAAGTAATCTTTTTGACTTGGAAATGGCAAAAAAAGACATTCATTCATGTGATAGAATTTTGGCAGATTACATGGATGAGTTATTAAAGAAACATGTAGTTTCAGGAATTTATTTGTCAGGTGCTGGTTTTTATCTTGATGGCTGGCAGAAGACTCTTCAGACAATCTGCAGAAACAGAAGAGTATTCAAAGGTAATAATTTAATTGTAAAAGGTGCGGCATACGGAGCAAAAGAATGTTTCCTGCCACCTACTCTTGATAAATATCTTATTTCATGTAAAGGAAGAACAAGAGTAAAGATAACAATGGCTGTAGAATACAAAGGTAAGGACAGTAACATAACCTTATCAAACATTGGAGATTACTGGTATGATGCAACATCGAAAATGGAATGCATTATGGAAAAGCCAACAAAAGCAGTTTTTGAAATTCAGGATTTAATTAATCATTCTAACGATACATTCAAAATTGACTTAAGGGATTTTCCTGAAAGAGAGCCCAACACCACAAGAATAGAAGTTGATTTCAGATATGTGGAAGAAAACAAATTTGAAATAACAATAAAAGATTTAGGCTTCGGTGACTTTTTTGAAAGTTCAGGTATGACTGTCACAAGAGAAGTGACTTTACAGTAAATCATGGAAAGGCAAGGTACAAAACGTGAACTTATTAGATTATGTACAACTCATTGTGATAAACCTTTTTACATAAAAGAAGTAAATAAAAATATTTATTCAATTGAGGAATTAAGTTATTATCTGTACAATTATCTGTATTTAATTGATGACAAATTTTTCAGTGATGAGTTAATAGATTACATCGACAAGGATTTAAAGCAGCATAATATTGCAGCAGGCATCAAACAGATAATTGCTAATGAAGGTGAAATTGGTGAGAAGATTGCTTATGTTATAAAGAACTCAGAGTATTTTACAGATAAAATGGCTGAAAAGCTGGGTAATCATTTAGAGGCTCTTTGCTCAAAAACAGCAGCAGAAAGATGGAAGGCAAAAGCTGACATTCTAATGGATACTGAAAAATATAACATGGCAATAACTTATTATAACAACATATTAAGTAAGGCAATTAACAATGATTTGCCAGAGAGATTTTATGGTGATGTGTACAACAACTTAGGTGTTGCCTATGCAAGACTTTTTGAGTATGAACAGGCAGCAGCAGCTTTTAGAAGTGCTTACAGATTAAACAAAACCAACGAATCTTTAGAATCAATTATTATGTGTGATCTTATTACAGATAACGACAAAAGATTGAAAATAGACCAAAACAAATATTCAGTAACTGACACTGTTGTAAACAGACTTCGTTCCGAACTTATAAAAATGAAAGTAGAAATTCAGTCAGATTGGGATAAGGAAAAAGAAGAAGATTTTATAAGAAAATGTCAGAAAGAATATATTGTAGAAATTAATAGTTAAAATTTCGAAGATTATATTGAATGAAAAAGCACCCTCAAATGAGGGTGCTGAATTTGTTATGAGTATTGTTATTTGTATATAATGATTTTATTCTAAGTTACTTATTTTAAAACGTAGAATTCGGTCAACTTTATATTTGCATGAAGCATATGAGATTGACTCAAAAGTTTTTTATGACTACCCCTTGCGTATAATTGGGAACATACATCACAAGCTTTTTTGATAATGTAGGGCTACTACTTGTTTTACTACCAATTGAATAGCCGTACATTTTTTGATTGTTGGCGTTGTATTGTCCTGCCCACAATTTTCCTTTAGCGTATGTAAGATAATTTTAGATAAATTTTTCATAACATACCTCCTCCTGCGTAAATATATCACAAAATAAATATAAAAGTTAAATTAATTGATGTGTTAAGTGGAAATCAGTTTAAATGTTATAGAAAATGTGATATTATATGCTGATAGGATAAATATGAGAGGTATAGGGAAATATGAAAGAGAATTTCTCAAAAAAAGATACAAAAATAATAAAAGGTATAGCAATTTTATTTTTAATGTTTCATCATTGCTTTTTATCAGGAGACAGATATAGAAATTTGCAAGTAGTCTTTAGTCCTTTTTCGGAGAGTATTGTGAATTATATAGCTGCTTTTCTAAAAATCTGTGTACCGATTTTTGTTTTTTTAACAGCTTATGGCATTACAATATCATTAAAAAAACAATATCAGTTGTCAAAATTGAAATATGACAATATTTCCGAATATGTTAAACATCGATTTTTTAATTTGTATATAGGCTGGATATTTGTGTTTTTATTCTGTGAAATATTTGGACTTATTTACAACAGACTTCCAATTGAGATATATGGGAAAAATATTCAAGGAGTAATATATTTCTGTTTAGATGGACTAGGGATAGCCAATTTGTTTGGTACACCTACGTTAGTAGGAACATGGTGGTATATGAGTTTGGCTGTTACACTTATTTTGATTATTCCACTTGCAATTAAGATATACGAAAAAATTGGTTTTGTGTATATGTTTGTTTTGTTTTCAATTTTATCAAGACATTAGCAGTGACAGATTCGTCTATAATACATTGGTTACCTGTTGTGTTTTTAGGAATTGTAAGTGCTGATAAAAAGTGGCTTGTGAAAATTGCAAATTATGAAGTGATAAAAAAATCAAATATTCTTAATAAAACAGTTAAATTATTAGTAGGAATTATTTTAATACTTGCATCCATTAAATTTAGACAGAGTGGAGTATCAGCAATTTTGTTTGAAATAAAAGATGGGGTAATTCCTTTTATAGTTATTTGTTTTTGCTATGAATTTATAAATCCTATAAAATATTTAAACACAGCACTTGGTTTTATAGGAAAGCATTCAATGAATATTTTCCTGATACATACATTTATCAGAGCAACGTATTTTAGAAAGTTTATTTACAGTTTTAAATATCCACCGGTTATAATTATTGTTCTACTTGCAATAAGCCTGATGGTATCAATGATTGTCGAATTGATGAAAAAGTATTTGGGATATAATAAAATGACTGATAAAATCAGAGAAAAAGTTGACAAATATAAATAAAATTTATATTATATTTCTATATGTCAAATGCGATGATGAAAAGGAGTAGCAAATAACCTTTGACAGAGAGAAGGGAATGGTGGAAGCCCTTTAGAGAAGTGTTTGTGAAGGTAGTTTCTAAGCAGTTGTGGTGAGAAAGAGTTCATTAGCCACAATCGGTTCGTCTCCGTTATAGGATAAGAGAAGAGATAAATGAAGGTGGTACCGCGAATTTATTCGCCCTTTAGTGCTACCATTGGAATACAGAAGAAAAAGAGTAGCGTTGCTGCTCTTTTTTCTTGTATGTGTACTAATTGACAAAAATAGACACACATTGCCACCAGCCGAAGGCAGGGCAAAGTTACAGGAGGAAAAAATGAAGGAAATTGAGAAGAATTACAATCCCGCAGAGATTGAAGACAGACTTTATGAAAAGTGGCAGGAAAAGAAATACTTCCATGCAGAAGTAGACAGAAGTAAAAAACCATTTACTATTGTTATGCCACCTCCAAATATTACAGGACAGCTCCACATGGGACATGCCCTTGATAATACAATGCAGGATATTTTAATTAGATTTAAAAGAATGCAGGGCTATGAAGCTTTATGGCTTCCTGGAACTGACCATGCATCAATTGCTACAGAAGCAAAGATTGTAGAAAAGATGCGTGAAGAAGGCGTAAAAAAAGAAGATATTGGAAGAGAAGCTTTTCTTGACAGAGCATGGGAATGGAAGAAACAGTATGGTGGACGTATTGTTTCACAGCTTAAGAAGATTGGTTCTTCATGTGACTGGGACAGAGAAAGATTCACAATGGATGAAGGCTGCTCAAAGGCTGTAAAAGAAGTATTTGTTAATTTATATAATAAGAAACAGATTTATGTGGTGAAAGAATCATCAACTGGTGTCCACACTGCTTAACATCAATTTCTGATGCAGAAGTAGAATATGAAGATCAGGCTGGTAAGTTCTGGCATTTAAGATATCCTTTAACAGATGGTTCAGGCTATATTCAGCTTGCTACAACAAGACCTGAAACATTACTTGGTGATACAGCAGTAGCAGTAAACCCAAATGATGACAGATTAAAGATTTAGTAGGAAAGACTCTTACACTTCCTTTAGTTGGAAGAGAAATTCCTATTATTGCTGATGACTATGTAGGTATTGATTTTGGTACAGGTGTAGTTAAGATTACACCAGCCCATGACCCTAACGATTTTGAAGTTGGACTTCGTCATAACTTACCTGTTATTAATGTATTAACAGATGATGCTAAGATTGTTGATGATTATCCAAAGTACGCAGGTATGGACAGATATGAAGCAAGAAAAGCAATTGTTGAAGACTTAGACAAAGAAGGCTTCCTTGTTAAGATTGAAGATCATGAACACAACGTTGGTACATGCTACAGATGTCATACAACTATTGAACCTAGAGTATCAAAACAGTGGTTTGTAAAAATGGATGAAATTGCAAAACCTGCAATTGACGCTGTTAAGAATGGCGATACAAAATTTGTACCACCACACTTTGATAAAACATATTTCCACTGGCTTGAAAATATTCGTGACTGGTGTATTTCCCGTCAGCTTTGGTGGGGACACAGAATACCTGCTTTCTATTTT
>ERZ859980.962-NODE-962-length-13839-cov-1.425929_pt1 | contig 13839 bp, 17 predicted proteins | sample MGYA00509984_ERZ859980 | MGnify/ENA primary metagenome ERZ859980 (study PRJEB30046, sample SAMN00715173) | human gut metagenome | study: EMG produced TPA metagenomics assembly of the A metagenome-wide association study of gut microbiota in type 2... | reverse complement strand
ACATTTCAAAGCAGGCTCTGTCAAAGGCTCGCCAATTTATTAACCCTGCCTTATTTAAAGAGCTCTACTATTTATCAGTTGATTTATTCTATAAGCAGCTCCCATCTCGTAAACTTTGGAATGGATATCATTTATTGCCATTGATGGTTCCAAAATAGAATTGCCTAATTCCAAATCGAATTTCGAATTCTCCGGTGAAATGTTTGGATATCCTGAAATAGACATTTATTCGAGAGCAAAAGAGAAGGTTTCAATAATTGTAAACGATCCAAAACTTGAAAGTTATAAGTCGTCAAAAAGCACATTGGAAAATCGAGGATATATTGTATATTTACTAAATTTTATGGATCCGCTTCATTCAGCAGGATTTAATCCGTTAGACATGGTAGTTAAACTTTATGTTATTGGTGATTACGATAATGCGGAATTACTTGCCCAGGCGTTTGCGTTTTCAATTTTTAATCCTGAAGAAGCTACATGTAATGACAGTTTTTGGAATGATGCTTCAACAAATTTGCTTGTTGCATTGATTTTGGGACATTTAGAGGACTGTCTTAAACTTGATGAAATAAGTAATAACAGAAGATACGTTACGTGGATGGAAAAGAGAAATGCATATGACAAACTAAATGAAGAGGCAAAGAAAGAAGCTTATGAGAAATATAAGGAAGCCATAAAGAAAGACAAGGATTTAATACTAAATCCTAAAATCAACTACCTTCCTAAAGAGGAAGAATATAAGTTAAAACACGACAATATTAAGAAAGTAAACATGTATTCAATCATTAATACATTTTCAGAACTGGCAAGAATACATCCTGATGAAAATAATCCTGATTTAACAATGCTTGACGAATACTTTAATAAACGTCCACCTCTTAACAGAGCAAAATTGAAATATGCAGGAATTGAAGTATCAGGAGACAGAACTAAGTCATCAATCTTTTCAGTTATGCTTTCTAAACTGACAGTGTTTACATATGAAAGCATGGCAAGAATGACAGCAGAAAGCAGTTTTAATTTAGAAGAAATTGGATTTGGTGATAAGCCTATTGCAGTATTTTTGGGACTTCCGGATTTTGATAAGTCCAAACATTTTATGGCAACAGTATTTATAAGACAGTTATATTTTGTTCTTGCAAGGAAGGCAACAGACATTAAAAGTGGTAGATGCTCAAGACACGTTAAATTTAAGCTTAATGAGTTTGGTAACATGCCACCTATTGAAGCCATGGATTCAATCATAACAGTTTGTCTTGGAAGAAATATATCATTTGATCTGGTAGTTCAGAGTTACTCACAGATTACTAAATTATACGGACAGGAAGGAGCAGATGCCATTAAGGAAAACTGTGGAAATCACAGATACATTTTAACAAATAATGGTGATACAGCTCAGGAAATTTCGGGTAATTTAGGTAATGAAACAATAGTTGACATGCAGCGTTCAGGCGAAAAGTTATCAACTCATAAACATTTTATGGAAAACACGCAGGAAAAACCACTGCTTAATAAAAATCAGTTAATAGAGCTGTTACCCGGAGAATGTGTAATACTACGTATAATGAAACGTGAGGACTTAAAAAGAAACAAGGTAAAACCAATGCCAATATTTAATTCGGAAGAATCAGGAAAATGTTTACTTTACAGATATGAATATCTTACGGACACATTTCCAAATCCTGACACAATAGATTTAAGGGAGATTAATAAAGAGGACAGAACCTACATTGAGCTTAGAAAAGAGTATGGGATTATAAGATTTCTCTTTTGTGGATACAGCAAAATACAATGGGTGATGTTGATAAACACGATATTAAGTCTTTGGCAAATTATAAAGAGATTATGGAAGCGTTTAAAAAGGCAGGATGCATTATCAGTGATGATATCAGTGTAATGGAGGCTACTGATTTAATTTTTACAAAAATTGTTAAGGAAGAAGAAAAGGAAGCATTGCTTTCTTTAATTAAGATAGGAAGTTGAGAAGTGTATGGTTGATTATAAAAAAATAAGAAAACGGATTATGCTGATAGGACTAATTGGAACGGTTATTCTTACGTCTTTTATTTTGATAAATAATCAGATTCAGGTATATGCCCTATCGGATAACTTAGATGAATCTACGGAAGAGTTAATAAAAATATATAACGAAAATGAGGACTTATTTGAACAAAATGACCTTGTAAGTAACGGGTTACGTTCCATTGGAGTTGGTTTGTTATCATTTTTTGTTAATTTGCTGCATCGGCAAATAATCTTTTTGATAAATCTTTCGGAATGCTAAATTTTACAAAATATGGTCCGGTAAAAAATTTCTTAAAAGAATGGCAGGTAGTATGGGTTGCTCTTTTATGTGCATCCCTTGGATGGCTTGGAATAACCTTGGTATTTAATTCTGACAAGAAGCCTAAGTTTGTTACTAATCTGTGTGTGGGCATATTGGTTGTAACTTCAATGAGTTGGATGATATCACAAATGGACTCTCTATTAACGAGAGAGGTAAGAAATGAGATTCTTGGAGAAACTCAGGAAAATGTAGTTTATGACATGCTAGGAAATAATGTACATGATCTTTTGTACATAGATCAGGTTGCAGGACTTGAAAATTTAAACAAGAAAAATGCAGACGGAGTTAAATATGCAGACATAAAAACACCTCAACTAAGGAAAAATGGAAATCATTAAAAGTAAATGAGATTGTTTTCCCGGATGATGTAAAGGATGAAAGCAAGGTCATAATGGAAAACTTTAAAACCGACTTATACGATAAAAACGGAAAAACAAAAACTGAATTGTCCGAATGCTATGACGGTGTGGCATGGACTGACTTGCTTAATACATATTATTACAGATATTCATTTGACTGGTGGTCAGCAATATTAGAAATGCTGTCATTTGCAATAGTTTTAGTTTTCTTTTCATACAAGGTGGTAAGAACGTGTTATGAAATAGTATTTCAGGAATTACTGGCTTATTTGTATTCACCAAATGTAGCAAACGGTCAGAAAGCCGTAAAAATATTGGATGCAATGAAGAACAGCTATATTGTAATTTTGTTGTCCGTAGTGTCTGTCAAGATAAATTTATTGGCAACAGAATATGTATCAGGAAAAAACTGGGGTGGATTCACAAAAGGCTTAATTTTATTCTTTGTTGCACTGGCAGTAATTGACGGACCAAATATTGTTCGAAAATTACAGGAGAAGATGTAGGATTATCTGATGGTATGCAGAAGGCAATGAGTGTAATGTATGGAACAAGTATGGCAGCGAAGGCAGGAAAAGTAGCTTTCTCAGCAGGAAAAAGTGTTGCAAGTCATGCAGCAAGTTTTGGAAAGAGTGCTGCAGGAGCAGGAAAACAGAGTGCTGCTGAAAGTACATTTGGAGCTTCATCAGATGCAATAAATAAAGCTACAGGAATGGATGAAAACGATAGCAACAGTAACTTGAATCAGGATGGTGGTTCTACATTGAACAATGAAGACCAGAGGAATGTAAATAGTGAAAATAGTGATGCCAATAACAACTTAGATGCAAACGAGGAATCCAATCAAAATCAGAATCAGAATCAGGAAGGAATGGAAACTACAAGTGATACGGATGCAGGAAGTGAAAGTGGTAATGGTGCAGAAGCATTGAACGAAAATATTAATGCAGATGGTACAGGTAAGGAAATGACTGATGAAAGTATTGCAAGTAGTAATCCTGATAAAGCTAAGGAAGACATGCTTAACGGAATGAATCCGATAGGCAATGGTGGTAGTGGATTGGATGATACTTCAAAAATGGATGCTGATTTAGACAGTAATAATGCAGACAGAACTTTTAAAGGAAATAATCAGGGTGTGCTTGATAAAGACTTTAATTTTGGAACTGATGACTCAAATGTATCCACGACTAAAGACAGTTCAGCAAGCCAAGGCATAAGAAATGGTTCGAGTAATGCTGTAACAGGTTCTACAGAAAATGGAAGTACACATAATAATAACCTGAGCATTCAAAGTGAAAAAGGTAAAGGAAGTGTGAATAGTTTTAATAAACAGGTATTTAATGAAAGTAAAGGAAGTGAAAAATAATGCAGTTTCAATTCATAGCACTTGATGAAACAAAAAGCCAAACTAAGGTTCATAGGAACATTTATCTTTTTGATTTCTGGTTTATACTGATATATTTTGCAGTATCAGGAATGTTAGGCAATGTGGTTTCAGATACATTGAGGATTCCATACTATATATTTTCAGTTTTTGTAGCTTTATGGTTTACATCTAAAAGCAGATCGGATAAAAGAAGAAGAAATTACGAGGCAATGATTCTCTTTCTGAGAAGAGATAAGAATGTTTACATAAGTGAAAAAAATTTATCATTATGCCCGGAAAGTGAGAAGAAAGATGAAGCAAAATGAAAAGGACAATCAAAAGGATAAGAAAAGCAATAAGAAAGTTCAAATAATTAACACAGCTAAGGAAATTTTAGAAATGGCATATTACGATGATGATATGAATTGCTTTGTCATGAATGATGAAAGTATATGGATTTAATCCTGATTAACACAAAAGATTTGGTTAGTTCAGCTGATTATGAAGTTGAGTATGACATCATGAAATTTACTAAGCTGTATAAAATGTATGCTGATGATTTGAAAATTGTGGCAATGAACTTTCCATGTAAAACATCAGTACAACAGGAATATCTTAGATATAAAATTAAAAATACATCAAATGAGGTGTTCAAAAAGTTTCTACAGAGACAGTTGGATGAACTTATATGGATTGAAAAAAATGACATGATGCGAGAATACTATTACATGATTTTTGGAAGCAAAAAGCAACAATTAATCAATAACCGAAATATGGTTTTTAATGTTTTAGGTTGTGATAAAAAAAATTTATCACAGAAACTTACCAAAGAGAAAAAAATAGTAATATGTGAAAGATTAGACAACAAGTGCTTTTTAGGGAATCAAGGAGAATGACAATGAGATTTACACGAGAAAAGAAAAGACTCAAAGACATGTATCTAATGGAAAAAATACAACCGGCAGGTGGAATCACTTTTAAGGATGTTAAATATATAACTACAGGATCAGGATATGAAGGTTGTATTCACATATACAAATTTCCTGATAACATAGATACCTTTTGGTTAGCAAAGGTATGTAACATTAACGGAACAGTTGCATTAGTTGATATTTCTACAGATGACATGTCGGAAGTTAAGAAAAACCTGAACAAGTCAATGAAGGAACAGGCGGGACGAAAAAATGAAGCCAAAGACTTCGCAGAGATTTATGATGCAGATAAAAGGCTTCAGGAAATGAAACGTATGTATGATGAAATCACGTCGTACAACGAAATAATCAAGTTATTACATATAAGAATTTTTGTAGCTGACCGAAGCTTTGATTCATTGGAAAAAAGAATAAAAAACATAATGGATAAGTTGGAAACTGACAGTGGTTTTTTATCAACAATATATCTAAATGAATCAAAGAATGAATGGATGAGTATGTATCGTTCATACCGAAGACAAAAACAGGAACTGTTTTTTCCATATGGGCAGAGCGTTACAGCTACAGGATTGGCTCATGGTAATCCGTTTCACTTCTCAATGCTCCTAGACCCAACAGGAACGTTTTTAGGAAAAACACCATGTGGTGGAAATGTTTTGTTTGATTTATTTACAAAGACTTCAACAAGATTATATTACAATTTTCTTGTTACCGGTGAAATGGGTTCAGGAAAATCAACTCTACTAAAAAAACAGTTAAAGGATAATGCAGCTAAGGGAAATTTTGTCAGAACTTTTGATGTTAGTGGTGAATTTACATTACTTACAAAAACACTTGGTGGAAAAGTAATCAAAATGGATGGTTCTAATGGAATATTAAATCCATTGGAAATCTTACGTGCGGGTGATAATGAAAGCATATCATTTACAAGACACATATCAAAGGTAAGTACTTTTTATAAACTTTTGGTTGGTGGAAAGGTTGAAGCTGAGGAAATTGTAGAATTTGAAGAAATGTTAAGGGAGTTATACAAGGAGTTTGGCTTTGACAATGAGGTTGGGAGTAAGCAAAAACAGTTTACAGGATTGCCTGCAACAAGCTATCCAACCTTTTCGGATTTTCTTAAATCAGCAACCAAAAACATAAAAGAAATGCAGTCAAAAAAATATAACAAGTTAGAAGAACAGGTTGTTGTCAAAACTTTAATATTAAGAGACAAGATAGTAAAAATAATCAGAAACATTGTAAAAACGTATGGCAAGTTATTTGATGGATACACAACAATTGATAATATTACCGATGAACAGATTATAACTTTTGACCTTTCAATCCTTAAGGAATTAAAACCGGAAGTATTTGATGCAAGTATCATCAACATGATTTCACTGTGCTGGGATAATTGCGTTACAAATGGAAAGTTAATGCAGAAGAGCTTGGATGATGGAAGCATTAAAATGTGGGATGTTGTTAAAACACTTATCCTAATTGATGAAAGTCATCGATGGCTAAACGCAAAGAAAGTACAGGCATTGGATCTTATTTCAATTTATTTAAGAGAAGCAAGAAAATATTTTGGTGGAATCGGATTAGCATCACAAAGAATTGCCGATTACGCACCTGAAGGAAGTGGAAATGAAGGAATTGAAAAACTGAAAAACATATTTGAACTTACACAATATAAATTTATCTTCAGGCAAAACTCTAATGCACAGAAACTCCTTCACAAAATTTTTGAAGGCGAGCTAACATCAACGCAGATTCAAAAGATACCAAAACTTGAAATAGGACAATGTATTTTATCAATTTCAGGTGACAGTAACATTGAGTTTAAGGTTCATTTAACCAAGGAAGAAAACAGAATATTCCAGGGAGGATTGTAATTCTTGAAACGAAAGATAATCAAATACATCTGTATTCCGGTTATTATATTTTACTTAATTGTAACAATGATTAGTGCATTGATAAGTGGAATTACAGTAATTTTATCAGGTGGAGAAGAAGAAAGTGAAGAAAAGGTGGAAATTTACGAAGAATCACCATTATCTGAAGAAGTAGAAGCCCTAAGACCTGATATACTTGCTGAGCTTAAGAAGTACGGAAGGAAGAATACATAAATCTTTTTTTGGCATTAGTAATGCAGGAGTCAGGAGGACAGGGAGAAGATGTTTTTCAGTGTTCAGAGAGTTTAGGCAAAGCACCTAACTCTATAGATAAAAAACAAAGCATAGAACATGGAGTTAAAGTGTTATGCGGATATCTTGATCATGACAAAATCAAGGTGTCTTCACCTGATGATTTAGACAACATAAAAACAGCATTACAGGCTTATAACTACGGTGGTGGATATGTAGATTACATTAACAGTAGTAACTTTGGAAGAGACACCACTGCAAATGACTTAAAGAATCTGGGTAAATGGACACAGGAAAATGCTCTGGCTTATCAGAAAAAAAGAAGTGCTGATGCAAACCATGGAACGCCTGTTCCAAGAACCGGTTCATCAGCTACCATATTAGGACCATATCAATATGGAGATGCGTATTACGTAAAACATGTGCTTAGATATTATTCAAATGCAAATAAAGGAAACACACAATTTGCTTCAAAAGCAGGAGAGGCAGCAAAAGTAAGTTACGAAGACAAAAAAAAATACATATGGGGAAATGGAAATCCACCACTTTCTCAGGATGACATGAAAAAATATCTGACTACAATAAAAGTTCCAATTCTTAACGAAAAGGGAAAGAAAACAACGATGAATTTAACTGTTCATGTAAAATTAGCGGCAGAGTTCAAAGCCATATTTAAAGACATGGTAAAGGCAAAATTTAGAATTAAATCATCATCAACATGTGCGTACGTTTGGAAAAACATCATCGGAACAGGAACAGTATCGCAGCACTCTTACGGACTAGCAATTGATGTAAACTGGGACGATAATCCATGTTTTTATAATACTAATGTAAATGTAACAAATGGTTACGGTGGATATAAGCCCGGAACAAATAAATTTAGCGTCACACAAAAGGTAATTAACATATGGAAAGCTCATGGGTTTTACTGGGGTGGTGACTGGACAGGAAAGAAAGACACAATGCATTTTTCATACACAGAGAAGCCGGGATGATAAGGAGACAACAATATGAATAAGAAAAAAGTAATAGGAACCATATTTATTATTATTGCTTTTGCAATAGCCATTTATGCAATAGTGCCTAAAGGAGAAAACGAGAAGGAAGAGACAACAAATGAAGAAACAACAGTTGAAGAGTCAACATCTAAAATAGCCATAACAACTACTGAAGAAGTAACTCATGAAACGGTAACAGTTAATCCTTATAGGGATGAACATATAGGCGAACATGAAATAGATGTACGTCTTCCTGATGACAACACAATGTCGTATGTAGACAATGATTCTCAGGGATTAAAAGACGAAATAATGACATTTGTTAATGGTTACGGCTATGGTGATGCAAGTTATGCAGCCTTTACCGGAGACATTGAATTAAAGACAAATGAAAATAAGGTAATGCTTACATATTACTTAAAATGGAAAAACAGAGAAGTAAAGTATTTTTATCTTTACTATAACAAAAACACCAAACAGTGGTCATCAAAACAGGCTTAGGAGTTCAAAGATGAAAATAGATAAGATAGCGTTAAGAAAAAATCAGGAAAGTTTCAGCTTTATAATTGTTATTTTTCTTTTGTTGGGAGGGTATTTGTTCTTTTTCACTTCTACTTTGTGGATGCCCCCAAGCGCCGATGCATCATATTTAACAAAGGTGGGAACGGAAGTTGCATGGGATGATAGAACAGTAATAATTAACCGATGGGATTATTCGGAAAAACAGAATGAAATGGAAGTTGAAATTACAGTAAACAACAAATCATACGATGGCAATAACAAATATTCTTTCAGTGCGGTTGAATTAAGAGGCACTATGTTAAAAACAGAAGTTAAGGTGTCAGATGAAGACTGGATTGTTGTAAAAATTAAAGAACTTCCAAACCGTTGGTCTGACATTTCATTAAGAATGGATGTAAACGGAAAAAATACATCTACTCTTAAATTATACACAAATCTGAATGATGTAACGAGAGTTAAGAAGATAGACACGTTAGATTATGTAGGTTACAAGAAAAAGAGATTTAACATTGAAATTGCAATTATGAAAAGCAGATAAAAGATAATCAGGCTCAACAGAAAAAATTAAGTGATGAAAATAAGGAAATCGCCAAAGAAATAGAAAGAATCAATAATGAGAAAACATATCAGACAGATTCACAAAAACAGGAAAGTGACTCAAAAATAGCCGAAGCACAAAATAATATAACAAGTAACGAGAAAACAATAAATGAACTTGACGGAGACATTAACGAAATAAGGCAACGAATTGAAATGACAAAAAAACAATTCAGGATCTAAATGCAAGTGCCAAATAAGAGGTGATTACATGACTAAACAGGAGAAATTCAAAAGAATAAGAGAAGAAATAAGCATTGTTAATTATGCATCCAGAAGCGGATACACGATCGTCCGAAAAGGAAAATATTATTCATTAAAAGAGCATGACAGCGTAATGATAGATCCGGTTAAAAATGTATACTGGCAAAACTCAAAGATGGGATATGGCAAATGTATAGGAGAAAAAGGTTCAATCATAGATTTTGCCGTTAATTTTAATGGTTTGTCAGTATATGAAGCATTAAAGGAATTTGAACAAGAAATTGGAGTGACAAGCGAAAGAAATGAAATACCTAAACAAAGAAAAGCTTCAGAAGAATCAACAAAAGACATGCAAAAATCAAAGGAGATTACGTTCCCACCAAAAGATGACAACATGAGAAAAGTTTTTGCATATCTGATAAAGACAAGACAAATATCACAGAATGTTGTTCAGGGTATGGTACATAGAAAAATGCTATATCAGGATAATCATGGAAATTGTGTATTTGTTGGTTATGATATTAAGAATCCTGACAGTGTAATATTTGGCTGTAGAAGAGGGACGAACACTTATAAAAAATTTACCGGGGATCTATCAGGATGTGATTACACTAAAGGATTTTACGTTAATAATAACAGAAAAACATTGATAGTAACTGAATCAGTAATCGATGCTTTAAGTGTAATGACATTACTTGATGGAAAATATAAGGATTACAATTATCTTGCCCTTGGAGGAACAGGAAAATGGGAAGCTGTGAAAACATATTTAGATATAGGTAACATTAAAAATATCTTAATTGCAACAGATAATGATAAGGGTGGAATTAGTGCAGCACAAAGAATATGCTCCATGCGACAAGATTATAAAGACATTGAAGTTAAATGGCAGTTACCGCCTAGTGAATATGGCAAGGATTGGAATGACGTTCTGAAGAAGTATGGTGAAGTCCATAATAAATATTCATTACTTCGTGGATTCTTATTGTTTGGGTGATTGAATAAAAATAAGGAGCACAGGAAAATGATTATTAAAGACTTCGAGGATTATGAAAATATTGAGATATTTCCTAAATTAGATGAAATAGAGAAAATCATGAAAGCATCTAGGAAAAAATACGGAAATTCACAGTGGCGGTGGAACAGATATTTAATGACCGGAAGGAAGAAAACTATGAAGATAAAGAATAAATTAAAGGCAGTAAGTTCTAAATAATTATTCATATTTTGACAAGAAATATAACTACATTGTTTATATATTCATAGGTAAAAATTAATAGGAGGACAAAGAATGAATTACAAAGTTATTTTAAAGGATATAATGAATTGTTTTATATACTCATGTGGAATAGCATTTTTACTTTTATTTTTTTATCCAGAATTAAAAGAACAAATTAAAGGAGATACGGAAATAATAATTTTGGTTAAAAAAATATTTATTTTAAATATAGTTTTGATGTTTGGATTTAATATAATTTCAAAAAAAAGATGGTTTTCAGGGGAGAGTGATAATCAGGTAGGAAAATCTACTATTATATTGAAAGGAATTTCAGAAAGAAATGATAACGAAAATTATAGGAATAAAAGGTTAATAAGCCTGCATGAAGCAGGACATGCAGTTGTAGCATTATCTCTTGGAGTAAATATTAGTTGTGTTCAGATAAATATGGAGAATGAACGACCAGAAAGTGGAAAGACAATATTAAAAGATAAATCAATCATTGCAATGGATGAAGAGTTTATAAAGAATATTATAACTATAAAATATGCAGGAGCAGCTACTGAAAAAATTATTTATAAAAAATGTAGTTTAGGAAGTATGGGAAGTATTGATTCAGATTTTGAAAGTGCCGAAGAACTTATAAAACAGATGATTATAACATTTTCTGACAAATACAATTGTTACGTTAGATGTGGAAAAGGCTTTGATGAATTGGTTTGTCAAAATTCACAAGAGCTATTTAATAAAGCACAGAAAATTGTTGAAGAAAATATAGAAAATATTAGAAAAGTAGCGGATGAACTTCTGCACAAAAATATTTTGAATCAGAAGAAGTCAGACAAATAATGAAACGAGAGGAGAACGCATAGTTATGATTATTTTTGTAGGAACAAGGGAGCGAGGATTTTTTTGTGAGGATGTGGCATCTAAGATAGATACAGCCTGTGAGTATGTGGAAGCCAATATACACATTGACAGTCAGGTTAAACAGATTATGGACTACAAGGAAAAATGCGAATACTTAGTATTTGACATTGAACAATACGCTGATGATGCAGAAGTGATTATTGACTGGATATTAAAGATAAGGGATGCGGTTAATTGTAAGATAATTATATATGCAGTTTCTTACTCGCCACAATCTGAACTTGTATCAGGATTATATGAAAAAGGGATTAAAAATTACATATTCAGTTCATATTTATCTGACAAGAAGGAAGATCTTGAATTGTGCATCAATGGTTACTTTGAGAATTTCGGATATGAAGATAAAAGAGGCATTTCCTTTAATGCTGAAGAAGAGCAAAGTGAAGATGAAGAAAATAGAAAAACACTAACAAAGACAATTGGAATAGCAGGAAGCATAAAACGCATGGGAACAACCACACAGGCTTACAGATTGTCAAATATCTTTTATTTAAGGGATACAAAGCAGCCTATTATGAAATGAATAATCATAAATTTGTTGAAGCTGTTGCAGATGCCTATTCAGATGTAGACAAGGACGATATAGACGGAGTTGTTAAGTACCAGAAGGTTGACATGTACTATAAGGCAGACAAATTAAAAGAAGTTCAAAATAAAGACTATGATTTTATTGTTTATGATTTTGGTGTCTATAGTGACCATGACTTTAATAAGGTATCTTTTCTTGAAAAGGATATTCAAATTTTTGTTGTTGGAAGTAAACCCGATGAATTTTCCAAAACATACAACGTAATCAAAAATAACTTTTACAACAATGTGTTCTATATTTTCAATTTTACTTCTGATACTGAAAAGAAAGATTTACTTGAACTAATGGAGGATAAGAGTGAATATACATTTTTTGCCGACACAGCAAAAGACCCTTTCACTTTTGGAAATCCTGAAATATATGAAAAGATGATTCCATTAAGCAGCGTAAAAGAAGAAAAAGTTGAGAAGAGAGGATTTTTCAGAAGGAGGAATAAAAATGGATAGACAGGTAGAAAATTTTTTAAAACTCATGGAAAAACTGGGAAGTGAAGATTTTGTAATTCCTGATCACTTCGAATATGATACACCGGATGAAGAAGTGGTGTATGAATGGTCTGACATCGAAGAGGAGGTGGTATAAATGAAGCTTAATAAAATGCGTGAGGAAATGATTCAGAGTTTCATAGACTGCCTAAAAAAAGATACCATTCCATGGCATAGAAGTTGGAGCGCAAATGAACGTCCATTTAATGCAGTTACAAACACTGCTTATCATGGAGCTAATTCATTGTGGCTTTCATATAATCAGTTTGAAAGAAATTTTGAAGATCCAAGATGGTGTACGTTTAAACAGGCACAGTCAAAAGGATGGAAAATTAAATCTGGGGCAAAAGGAACAAAGATTGAGTTTTGGTCTTTGTATGACACAGAAGAAAAAAGAAAATTAACAAGAACAGAGGCAAAACAATTAACGGATGAATTAACAGCAGAAGAGTTTAAAAACAGAGTTAAGCCAATGTCAAATACATACACTGTATTTAATGCAGAGCAGATTGAAGGAATACCTAAATATATAGTAGAGACGTACAATCTTAATACTGCAGAATTAATGCAAAGACGAGACACATTAATCAAAAACATGGGAGTAGGATTCAGGGAAGGTGGAGACAAGGCATATTATGCGGGAACAAATGACCAAATAGTGCTTCCTGAAATCAACAGATTTGAAAGTGAATATGATTACATGGAAACATTACTTCATGAAGCAGGACATGCAACAGGTCATGTAAGCAGACTTAACAGAGACTTAACAGGAGCATTTGGAAGCCCGGAATATGCAAGAGAAGAATTGAGAGCTGAAATAGCATCAGCATTTACGGCACAGGCAGTTGGTATTGATTATCAGCAAAATCAATACATGGAAAATCATGAAGCATATGTTCAGGATTGGATAAGCGTTTTAGAAAACAATCCTAATGAATTATTTGCAGCCATTAAGGATGCGGAAAAAATATCTGATTACTTAATTGAAAAAGGTGAGTTTAATAAGGAATACACAGAAGACAAAAACCTTATGAGTGAAATGGAATCATATGTTGCAATGCACAGAAGCTGGATTGAAGAATTACCACAGAAAAAGATTCCTATTGTAATCAATGCTTATGGTGGCCCGGGAGCAGGTAAATCGGTAGCCTGTCGG
>ERZ859980.961-NODE-961-length-13853-cov-1.451660_pt1 | contig 13853 bp, 14 predicted proteins | sample MGYA00509984_ERZ859980 | MGnify/ENA primary metagenome ERZ859980 (study PRJEB30046, sample SAMN00715173) | human gut metagenome | study: EMG produced TPA metagenomics assembly of the A metagenome-wide association study of gut microbiota in type 2... | reverse complement strand
AAAAACAAATGTATGGAAGATGGTTATCAGGTTAATGCCGGTTTAGGTAGAGTGCTTGCGTTTAGTGGGGTCGAATCATGACTTATAAAGATATTATTCGTGACAATTGTGAAAATCACAGTTCTGTGTCATGGTGGCCAAAATTTGCATTTCATTACACAGATATATCCAATGCAATAAGTATTTTACATTCTGGTTTTTTATATAGCAGAGCAAGTGCAACCATCTTAAAGTTATGAAAAACGATAATGCAAGTCGGCAAGTTATAGACATGACAAACTCTAATGTGGTGTCAAAGGTATGTTTCTATTTCAGACCGTTAACACCCACACAATACTACAATGAAGGTTATAAACATTCTGCTCTACGATATGATGGTGATGAAAACGCAAATGTTCCAATACCCATTTTTTTGCTTTTCGATTTAGAAAAACTATTATCGCTTCCGGGCGTACAATTTTCTGAGACATCCCAAGCTGGACACGGGTCCGAAGTTTATAGCGGGGTTGACGCATTCTCTCAATTGAATTTTGACTATATATATGATAATAGTTATGAAAATTTTGATGCAACTAAACTCTATCGACATGCAGAAATTACACATCCAAACTCTCTGCAAATTGATTCATGCCTTTGTAATATACTTTGTCGCAGCAGTTTGGAACGAACAACTTTACTACATTTGCTTCGAAAAGAGGATTACAAAGCATTTTTAAAGTATAAGGATATTATAAAAGTACCCAAGCGAGACACTTTTGAAAACAACGGCTTATTTATCGCAGATTGTTCCTATAACAATTGCACCATTAGTATATCTTTTTCTGATACATACGTAGCCAAACGGTATATTGAAAGAGAAATGGCAAAGGCTAATTTGAATCATTTGCCACCTCTTAAAGTTACAATACGGATAAAGTGGTTTAATTCAAGAACGGTGTATAACCAAGAATTTATTGAAATACCGGTAAACATATTGCAGTCCAAAGGATTTACAATAAAGGGATTGCAAAAAAGCTGTCAAGCAAAAGATATCAGTATAGAAGTCTTTTTTGATGATAAACTGATGTGTTATATTGAACAACCACTTAATTCATCAGAACTGTTAAAGTAGTTTAATAAACAATTAAACTCATTAAGAGTTACCTTGTACTCTGCATTTTTTATTTTCATAGCAAAGTCCTCCCTTGCAAGTACATTGCACCGCAAAAGAGGACTTTTTGAAAATGTGCGTTTGAAACTGAATATGATTGTACGCTTCCAGTATGTTAATTAAATCCCTTATGAACATCCGTACCATAAGGAACAGATTAACTTTCTTATTAGTCTGTTTTTTTGTTTTACAAGTAAATTAATAACGGGACTTGAAGGCGACCGTTAAGAAAAGGAGCTGTAAAAAAACAGCCCAAATAAAAAACGACTGCATTCTAACCGAAAGGTAGGAATGCAGTCATTTTTGTGATATAATTTACTATCAATGAAAAACCACATCAACAAGGTGCATTATACACCGTATCAATTAAAATTATAACCGGAAATTGAAAAAATAATAGAAATTTCTGATCCAATATATACATTTAACGAGTTTTTTCATCATATTGCTCTAAACAAACACCTTGCTTTTAAGGAAAGCAGGAATATGTCGCATATCTACATAGACGGAACAAAGATAACTGCCAATGCAAATAAGGGTAACGACCGATTATTGCCCGGATACAATATTCAGCAATGCAAGCAAAAAAAACCGAGACTCACTTTTTCGTGAATCTCGGCTTTTTTGATATGCTGTTTTTACAGCTTTTTGTTTAAGACTTTTAACTTTTAGTAAATATCAAGATCACTTCTGCTTGAGGTTTGTATTCTGATATAGGTTGAATTTGCTTCAGTTAAAGAAGTTTTTGTTGTTATGGTTGAATATTGCAGCGGGGTAGGTATAGTAGAAGAATTATTTGTATTATTCAAAACTACTCCGCTTGAAATAGTGTACTCAACTCGTTTATCAGTATCCTTATCCCATACATTGCTTCCTACTGTTGTTACTGTATATTGAAGAATATATTTTTTTTCATCAGTATTAAGTTGTTTAAGGTCGAATTTAATTGATTTTACATTGTCAATACTGACTATTGGTGTAAGCTTATATCCTGTAGGATCGCCCGATGAAGTATCAAACTTAGCAAGAATTAATCTGTATTTTGTATTTGGATCTGCATATAAAAAGTAATCACTTTTATTACCGATACCATTATCTACATCCATAAAACCACTTGGTGTTGCACTTTCGTCATATGCTTCGAGAGTAGGTTTTGAATCATATGATTGAACATAGTTTGAGGTATTACCGTAAATTGAAAGTTGTTTAGAAATCATATCGCTTGTGCGTTCGCAAAGGGAAAGATCCTGACCTCTTTTTGCAACATTGGCCATAGCAAATAATCCGCTTATGCTTACAGTAGAGGCAATAGAAAGAATGCATACAACAGCTATAAGTTCAATAAGCGTTGAACCGATTTTATTTTTTACGGAGCGCTTGGAGAGATGTTTTTTTAATTTATTTAATATATTAATCATTTGCATCCTCCTTATTGAACATATTTGGATTTAGTGATAATACCGGTACATGAAGTTGTACCATTTGTACCGTAATCAATATAAACAGTGACTTTGTACGATACCATACTTATACCATCAGAATTAGTGTAAGAACCTTCTTTTTGAATTGTATAAGCAACTTCATTTTTGTTAAAAGCTCTCTTGTCAATATTTGCAGAAGCATATTGTTTTGCTGAAAAATTACTGTCAAGAGCTTTTACATCTGTATCAATATTGTTTTGAATATCGCTTGTAAAAGTATATGTTTGATTAGGCGGAGTTGCAAAAAGTTTATTAGCATTCTTTTGTGCATCAGTTAATGAATCCCAACCGTCATATGGATCATTTGACGGTGTTTTTTCAACATATGTCATAATTACATCACAATACATTTGTGCTTTCGCAGAAGCTTTGTCCATAAGACTGTTTTTAGTAATGGACTGATTACTGATATTAAGACCGGTGGCAGTAGCCGAAACGGCTATTGCCATGATCATAATTGCACATACCAACTCAAGAAGAGAAAAGCCTTTTTTACTTTTTAAATATTTTTTAAATTTAAGGTTCTTCTTCTTCATTAGAAATACTTCCCTTCAAAGTCAACAGGATCAATTTTAGTTGTAACAATTACCTTTTTATAAGCTTCAGTACCGTCGTTTAATTTTTCTGCTTTGTAATATGGATTTGAAGAACTCCATTTTTCCCAAAAAGCTTTGCTTAAAATATCAAATCACCTTTAATACCCGGGAAGAAATAGTAACCTGGACTTAAAGTTATAGAATTAGCATTATCATCATTAAATTTGAGAGTAGTTTTACGAGTAATCTGAAGCATGGAACCGTCAATAGGATTACCGTCTACAACACATGTCGATTCATTATGTGCACTATAAGTATTAATTTTAAGTCCTTTTCCGTCTTTTATTTCAAGTAAATCCGCTCCGATTGAAACAACATCTGCTTTTAAGGTTGCATTGTTTCCGTATGTTACAATAGCATCTTTACCCGAAGAACCATTACCAAAATCACAGTAAATAGCTTTGCCCTTATATGTATCGTCTTTAAGTGTTCCGCCGCATGTTGCTTTAAAATTTATAACTGAACTGCTTTGGTCGAGGTTACTGCTGTCTACTGAAGTATTAATAGTGTTATTTTTCACCCATTCAATACTTGATGAGTTAGAATCAACTCGTGAAGTAGAATGACTTTCAAAGTATTTTTTTGCTTCGTCTGTAAATAAGTTAAGTCCTGTCTCCGGAATATCTGTGTAATCATCGGCTTTTATGGTATATGTTGTACCATCTGACATTTCTACAATAAAATCATTTACTACTTTAAGAGTAAACGATTTTTCATTCCAATAAGGTTTTACACTAAATGATGCTGAACTGTTTTTTTGTGTGATTTTATTTGAACCTTCTGCTGTGAATTTTTGAGTATTACTGTCAGTAGCAACTTGTCTGTAGGAAGAATAGTTTGATTGAAAGAATAAGGAAAGTATGGATTACCGTTGCTGTTCTTAATTTGATTGTTATAATAAACAGTTTCGTTTTCATCGGGACCAATTGATAATGTAATATTACTACTATGAATTGACATATCCACATTTCCATTAAATTCCATTGGGTTTATATTGTACCAAAGATAATTAAATTCTTTGCCTGAATACATATCATAATATCCACTAGCTGTTGGCATTTCGGATGGTGCACAATAAATGTAGTAGTCTTGCCATCCTTTAGTAAATGTTGTTCGAACTGTATTGGAGTAGCTGTTTGAATTTGGAACTGCAGTGAAAGTTCCAGATTCATTCAAAATATCAACTCTTTCTTTGCCCTTTTCATATTCACTTCGTAAGCTGAATGTATGTCCTTTAGTTTGCCTTTTGTATCAACCATAGAACTATACATATCAATACTGTTAACTCTTTTGTATTCTTCACTGTTTGTAGTAATTTCTTTAGCACTCGCTTTGGTGCTTTCTGAAAATAAATCAACGGCTGTATTGTTGTCACCTAAGTTAATATAATAATATCCTTTTTTATACTCTACTGTTTTAGTTATTTGATTGCTATTATTATAAGTCATAAGCTTACAACTTTAGTAAAGTATATTACAACACCTTTATCGGTATTATAAGAGCTGCCGGAGTATTTAAGTGTAATGCCGGATTCGCCAGTGGCCGGACGACATACCATATTTCCGCCAATTACAAGATATTTACATTCTAAGGCTACACCGTAAGCGTCTGACTCTGTGTAAAAACTTATATCAACCGCTTCGGAATTATAGTCACTTGTTACTTTTGGTCCGCTGTAATTGCCTAAAAAGTAAATGCCGTTATCATATGCTGTAAATTTAAGTCTCTTATTACTATTACTTGTACTTTTTACTGTTTTATCAAATACAAGAGGAAAGCAAGTTGTGAGTGGTGTATTGCCAGCTTCGTTTTTAGGAATATAAATTATTGATTTTTTGTCATTGTCAGTATCATAGCTCTGTAAGGTACGAAATGTGGTATCTCCTTCGTTTAAAGTTTTTCTTACAGAACGAAGAAGTGAAAATGAAGTTTGATCACCAAGCATTAAAAATTTATTGCCGGTCGGTGAAGTAATTGTTTTTTGCTTCATAGTGAGGTTAGCTGTTTCTTCTTTTTCAACTAAATTATATTTTACATCAAATTTGGTTGAAAGATCACCTATATTTCCATCACCTGAATAGTCATATTTATTTTCTTTGCCAACGGCAGTCATAGTGTAACTACCGTCTGTATTTTTAGTAATTTTAATATAAGCATTACCTATTATAGTATAACTTGCATTAGATGGATTGTTAATCCATTTTAATGCATCTTCAGAGCTGTTGAATTTTTCTACATGAACCTCCGGATCTCCTTCAATATAGTAAAAAACATAGTAAAGTGATCCTGAATCAGGTAATTGAAGTTTACCGTCATTTAACAGTTCTTCTGCTATATCAAGCGCACTTTTTGCTGATACATATGCCTGACGGGAGTTCATTGTAGTACCGGTTTCTTTTTGCTGGAGCATTGCAATAGATAAGAAAGTAGTTGTCGATAAAAACAAAACTGCAGCCAAAGCTATTGCAAGAACCATGGAAATACCTTTTTTGCTGTTTATCCTTCTTTTCTTTGTATGAAGTTTCTTCATAAAGATCTCCTTTCGTCTGCTATAAATTATCACTGTTAGGCTGTGATAACTGAATACATACCGAACATTGCTTGTACGATAGAAATTACAACGAAACCTACGATACCGGCGATAATGATTGTCATTGCAGGTGTCATTGCATCTGTCATACGCTGTGTAGCGTCGGTTGCCTGTTCGTCGTACATATCTGCCATTTTGTTAAGGGAATCACTGAGCATACCGCTTTCCTCACCGACTCTTATCATTGATACAAAGAGCGGATCGAAAGCTTTTGGATATCTTGAAAGAGAAATATTGATCGGTGTACCGATTCTTACATCTTCAATTACCTGGTTAAGACAGTCGGACATAAATTTGTTGCCTACTACATCTCTTGAAAGTTCAAGTGCGTAAAGAATGTTTACACCGGAAGAAGTAAGTGTTGCCATCATATTTGCAAATCTTGTAAGCTGGTTAAGTCTTAAAACTTCGCCGATAATCGGGATTTTAAGCTGGAATGTTGACCACCACATACAGAATGTATAGTTCTTTTTGTAAAGAATTCTGAGTGTAACTACAAGTGCAACGATAATAAGAACAACGAGCCAGCCGAAATGAAGAAGTACATCTGAAATACCCATTGTAATCTGCGTCATTATCGGAAGTTCAGAGTCAAAACTTTCAAACAATCCTTTAAATGACGGAAGTACAACTACACTCATTACAATAATAAGTGCAATTGTAAGAATAAGAAGGAAGATAGGGTAAATCATTGCACCCTTAATCTTACTTTTAAGAGTGATTTCCTTTTTGAGAAGACTAACGCACTTATCAAATGCTTCATCAAGTCGACCGTTTGCCTCACCTGTTTGAATAATGTTTACATAAACATTCGGGAAAGTTTTAAATGAGCTTAGCGACTGCGAAAGAGTAATACCGTTGTAGAGGTTTGCGGTTATTTCCTGTAAAATTCTCAACATATTCTTATCTTTTTCAGTGTCACACATTACGGCCATTGCAACAGAAAGCGAAATACCCGAACGAATCATCAATGCCATCTGGTGCATAAATGTAAGAAGTCGCTTGTTGCTGATTTTTAATGTATGCACATCCTTTGTGCCGCCAAGGTCGCGCTGCCAGATTGGAATATCTTCCTGCGAACCTTTTTTTACTTCATCAATGGAAATAGCGATAAGACCACGCTGTTCAAGCTTTCGCTTAACCTCTTCCTTGGTGTTTGCTGTCATACGGTTACGATATTTACGGTTTTTTTCGTTTACCGCTACATAAGAAAATTCCATTATTTTTACCTCCTGTTAAGATAAGCGTTTGTGCTGTTTTGCGGGAGATTAGAATACTGTGGCATTGGAGCGGTCAACTGCTGCGGTGTTTGCTGTGGTATTCCCGGTACGCCCGGCTGCGGAGAATTGTTGCCGCCTGTAAGTATTGCGTTATCAGCCACATCGTAACTGTACTTGTCGGCAGTTTCTTTTGAAATAAGTCCTCTTTTGAGGAGGTTTTCGATACTCAACTTTCTTGTAATCATACCTGTCTGCTGGTTCAAAGAAATCATCTGTTCAATCTGCGGAATCTTATCTTCACGGATAAGGTTAGCGATAGCAGAATAACAAACATAATTTCAAATGCGCCGATACGGCCCGGACGGTCTGATCTTGGAAGCAAACGCTGTGAAATTACTGCCTTAAGTGTGGTTGAAAGCTGGCTGAGTGCCTGTTTTTGACGCTCAACAGGGTACATATCTATAAGACGGTCGATTGTTTTTGCGGCACTCTCTGTATGAAGTGTTGAAAAAACAAGGTGGCCTGTTTCTGCTGCACGAGAGCGATTGACATTGACTCAAGGTCACGAATCTCACCCATGAGGATAATATCAGGGTCTTCACGAAGTGCTGATTTAAGTGCTGACGAGTAAGTTTCACTGTCTTGACCGACTTCTCTCTGGTTAATAATACATTTTGCAGGGGAGTGCATATACTCAACAGGGTCTTCAATTGTGATAATGTGCAGTTCTTCTCGATGGTTAATTTCATTGATAAGAGCTGCAAGTGTTGTTGACTTACCGCTACCGGTAGGACCTGTTACAAGTACAAGACCTTCCTGCAGGTTAAGAATTTTTGCAATAGACTGCGGCAAATTTAAATCGCCGAGTTTTGGAGGATTCATTTTGATTACACGCATTACAAGCGTCGCACCGTGGCGCTGCTTGAATGCATTAACTCTGAATCGTGCGAGGTTTTCAAACTGATAAGCCGAGTCGATATCGCCTGTGTTGCAGAACTTAAGGTAATCGGCAGGCTCAAGAACCTCGTCAATATACTGCATAACTGTGTCCTCGTCAAGAATCTCTGTGCCTTTGTAGTTCATAATTTTACCGTTTTTACGGTAAGAAGGCAAGTTATTGCTTGCAAGGTGAATATCAGACGCACCGTTTTCAACGGCAAATCTGACCATCTCTTCAAATTCCATAAAACTTACTCCTTAATCTTCCTGATAGATTTCTGATACAGTGTCAATGAATGTATCAAATGATATAATACCGTCATACAACAGCTTTTTAAGGTTATCACGAAGTGAAATCATACCCTCTTCTCTTGCTATTGTGTCAATTTCATCTGTAGTTTTACCGAGATGAATGGCATTTTTAATTGCTCTTGAAACAGGCATAACCTCGTGTACCGCAATTCTTCCCTTATAACCTATGTTGTTACAAGCAGGGCACTGACCCGGTTTGTAAAGTGTGAGTTGCTTGGTGATAGGGAGTCCAAGAAGTCTAAGCTCGTCATCTGTTGCATCATATGCTTGCTTACACTCCGGGCAAAGTCTTCTTACAAGCTTTTGGGCAATAACGCCGAGCATAGAAGAAGATACCATATAAGGTTCAACACCCATATCAATAAGTCGAACAACCGAGCTGGCTGCGTTTATGTATGGATTGTTGAAAGTACAAGGTGACCTGTGATAGCGGCTCTTGCTGCGATATCTGCGGTTTCCTGGTCACGAATCTCACCGATCATAATAATATCCGGGTCCTGACGGAGGATAGAACGAAGAACGCTTGCAAATGTAAGTCCTGCTTTTTCATTGATATTAACCTGTGTAGCACCCGGCAAAACCATTTCGACAGGGTTTTCAACTGTTACAATGTTTTTGTCTTCGGTGTTAAGAGATGAAAGAGCAGCGTAAAGTGTGGTTGACTTACCTGAACCTGTTGCACCCGAAAGAAGAATGATACCACGGCTTGAGGTTAAAAGCTGGTCGAATTTCTCAAGGTTTTCGGGAAGAAAACCGATGTTCTTTTTATCAAGCTTCATACCGAGTGCGGTTGTAATTCTGATTACGATTTTTTCGCCATAAACACAAGGAAGAGAAGATACACGCATATCAATTTTTTGATTATTGATATTATAGTGAATTCTACCGTCCTGCGGAATTCTTTTTTCCGCAATGTTCATACCGCTGATAAATTTAATACGGCTCGTTACAGAGGGAGCAAGCTCCTTGCTTGAGTCCATATATTTAATAAGTTTACCGTCAACACGGAAACGAATTACCAATTTCTTTTCCTGCGGCTCAAGGTGAATATCGGATACACGCTGTCTTACAGCCTCGGCTATCATATTGTTTACAAATTTAATGATAGGCTGATCTTCGATATCCTCTTGATCTTCGGTGGATACTGTGTCTTCAGTTTTTTTCATCTGGCTCTGTACAAATTCCTGAGCCTCGTCTATTACCGCTTCTTTGTCCGACACACTGAAATTTCGTCAAGTTTGATTTTAAGTTGTGTAGGAGTACATATAGCGGTTTTTATTTTTCTTTTTGTATAGTTGTTGAGAGTATAAATTGCTTTATAATCAAGCGGATTTGTCATGGCAATCAAGAGATAATTGCCTTCAACGGTAAGCGGCATAACGCCGAGGTCTTCCATCATCTGCTCCGGAATGAGCTGGGCTACATCGTCTGATATGTAGTAGGAAGTAAGGTCAACAAGCGGCAAATGCATTTTCTTTGCCATAAGGTCATAAATCTGCTCCTCTGTGACAACGCCTTCTTTTATCAACGCACGTTCAAGAGTAAGAGTATTGTCTTCCGTATAAAGCATTTCAATACGCTTTAATGTTTTTAAACTTACTATACCGCTTTTAACGAGATCGTCACTCAAGTTAAAAACAGAGTTTTTCATATATGATCATCCTTTCAGGGGAATAAAGATTAATAACTAAGGCTAAAGAGAGAGAAATAGAGATCTAAGCCATAGTTTATAACATTAACTAAAAACATACTGCAAAGTGAACCAATGCAAAGAAAAGGGCCGAACGGGAAATAGCTTGAAACTTCGTTTTGGGATACAGCCTTTTTAATGAGTAAAAAGATAATGTATACAAATGCCACGAGTACCGCTAAGAGAAGTCCTGAAAATACCTAGGAAAACCGAGGCAGGCACCGAGTGCAAGCATAAGCTTTACATCGCCAAAGCCCATTCCTGCCTTTTTTAATATAAGTATTGAAAAAAGATTGATAAGCATAAGCACACCGCCACCGCAGATTGCGCCAAGCGGAATACTCCACCATTCTTTTATAAAGATTTGGTCGGTTAAAAGATCGGTTATCGCAAGTGCAACGCAAAGCACTGCAAGTGCAATTGTGAATTGGTCGGGAATAATTGTATATTTAAAGTCACTCATAGCTATGAGGAGCATTGTGTACGAAATTAATAAAAAGAAAATTGTGTAATAAGAATAGCCGAAAAACGCAAAGATGCCTAAGTTAAATATAGCAAACAAAGCGGAAGTGTAAATTCCGCTTTGTTTGAAAATATACCTTGTGCCCAAAAGACTTTCGCCCGGCTCTTCATCATAGTCGCACAGCCATTTTGCAGGCACGACATTCATAAGCCTGTATGCGAGCATACAGAGTACAACTGACAGTATTAAAATTACTGCGAGAGTTATATAGGTTGAAATTTGTGAAAAGTCGATTGGAAGTAAATTAGCCATAGTAAAGTCCTTATAATTATGTAGTGGGTTCTGTTGAATCGGTAGAATCTGTATTATTTACAGCCTGCTTTGTTGTATCAAAGTAGTAAAGTGTTACATTAAATGAAGTAGCGTAATCTTTGCTGTCTTCAATTTCTGACATTGAAAGCGAATCAATAAAGTAGCAGCCTTTTGATTCCTGCTCGAGATAATGGATAAGCTGTAAAGTTTTATCCTTTGCGCCGGTATAGCTGAATGTAAGGTTTGTGTAGTAAAGCGGAATGCCGCCCATAGATGTTCTGCCCTGTGAGTCCTGCACGCCTTCACCACGGGTAAGTGATGACATTCAATACCGAGGTCGGCAAAAATATCCTGCAAATCCTTAACGGATGACTTAGCGTCAACATAGAGGTTTTGCTGATTTTCGTTATACTGCTTTGTCATTTCGTCAATTTTGGTTTCGACACTTGTCTGATTTGCAAGTACATCTTCGCAGTCGGCGATTTTTGCTGTGACAGCAGCATGGTCATCATTATACTTAGAAAGGTTAGTGAATGTCGGCATTACAAGTGCAAGCAAAATAATTACAAATACTATGAGAAGTGCAACAAACACAATAATCGGTACCGGTATTTTAGTCTTTTTCATTTTTGTTTCCTCCCTTAGTTTTCGCTGTTGTTTTCAGTATCACTTGCAGTTTTACTTGATTGTGACTGAGTTATGTCTGTTGTAAGCTGAGCTGTAAGACTGTACTGATCGGTTTCTTATTTGTAGAAACCGAGAAGTTTTCGCTCATAGAGAAGAAACCGTTGTCTTTAATGTTGTTCTGTAAATCAATAAAGGTAGGGAAGTCTTTAATAAGTCCGTTTACCGGAATGTTGTAGGTTTCGTTGCCGTCGTTTGCGTGAGTTATACTGTAGCTTGTAAAAGTATCCATTTTATCTACAACCTGGTCATCAAGCTCATTAATTACATCTTCGCAATAAAGCTGTGTTCTCGGTAAAAGCTCGGCATCCTGTGACTGATTTGACAAAGACTGGGTAATGTCATCTCTCTGTTGAATAAGAGTTTTTGCGTAATCGTACTTTGTATCGTTATAAATTATATCATCTACAACGCTTCTGCCAAAGTAGAAACCAAAGAAAGCAAGTCCCGCAGCACAGAGTATGCCAAGACCGACACAGCCTGCTTTTGCAGCCTTTGCACTGTCATCAAGTGTTTTAGCCTGTTGAGCCTTTAGTCCGTAAATAAGGTTGTTCTCAAATACTGTACCGCAGTTCATAAGTTCGTTCATAAGGAAGTATGAACCGTTTTTGTAGAAGTCATCTCTTGCCTTAAGCGACGGTTCCGGAATTACCGAGCCTGTATTGAATGTATCAGATACAAGCATAACCTCGCCTGCAAGTCCAAAACCTACAAAATAGTTGCGGATGTGAGGAATGTAAGCCAAGAAGTCACTTAAGAACAACTGGTCAATGCTGATGTTGAGCGACATTGTAACAAGGCGAACATTGCGGACAATATCATCTATAAGGTTTTCTGCAATATCGTCAATCTTCCTTTTTGAAGATTCTTTTCTGCATTCATTTTTAAATCCGTATCCGGCAGTACGCAGGTAATCAATAGCGGCAGCCGTGCTTAAATCTCTGTCTTCTTCAATTACCTGTAAAATTTCGTCAACAGGAGATGTAAATTCGTGACAGTAGAGAGGCACACCGTTTTTGGCGATAAAAACTCTGACTGCCGAATAGTCCATACTGATGAGAGCTACGGTTTTGTTAAAGCTGTAGATTGTCTTTTGAGCAGCATAAATCATTGCCGTCTCTGACGGGATAATCTTGATAAGATTCAGAGAGAAAGACTTAAATCCTGCAACAAGGTCATCCGCAAGTGCTTTCGGCATTGCAAAAGCCTTAGATGTGATTTCTTCGCTGACTTCTTTTGTTTTGTATGCAGAGTAATCCTTGTAGATTACCGAGAAGTCGGAAACCGCCTCGCCGACAAAATCTCTGATTCTGTCAATTGCAAGTCCTTCAATTATTTTTTTGGCACCTCTGATATGCTGATACTCCTGACAGGTAAGGTCGTAGCTTTCTACCATAAGAATAACATCACGAACCTCACTGTGGTTCATTGTGCTTAGTCCGTCTTTTACAAGGCGGGCGAGTAAAGCAGGGTCTTCCCATACGGAGCTTTTGTCTTTTAATACAGCCTTGTCAACAGGAACAATAAGAGGGGAAGAGAAAGAGTAGGCTTTCTTTTCGTTAGGGTCAGCCTGTTTTTTACTGTTACCTTTATTTGCAGTGCCGTTAGCAGCTGCCTCGCCTACAGTTTCGCAGGCTGTATGCAAAGGTATCTTTTGGCAATCTGCACCAGTACATAATTCATATTTAATACACCACCTGAAAATTTATGCTTGTTTAAGCTTATCAAAACCGTTAAAAAATTTTAAACCGATTTGATTATAAAATTACTTTAAAGAATAAATTAAAATAATTTTATAATCAAACAGGGTAAATCAGGGCATATCCCCTAAAAGTTATTAACAATACACAAAAATTGAGTTTAATACACCGAAAAACCTATATACATTTCAAAAGGCTCGCACTCGGCGAGCCTTTTGCTTGTATGTTGTCGGTCATCAGCAAAACCGAGATATTACAATGTATTAAAATTAGTTACCAGGCTTCTGTGTTACTTTTAAGTCACTAAGATTTTTGGTATTATCAACTGTAACCGTACCATCTTTAGCTGTTGAAGTAAGTGCGATAACACTGTGTCCGCTGATATCGTTAGAGTCTTTACCGATTGTTGACTTTTTATCACTTGCAGCAAAATAAACTTTCTCATCAGTAGCATCGTATACGCAGCTGTACACAGTACCATCAATTGTGTAATTCTGAGCAGCAGCTGAAGTAATCTTTTTAGCTGTAAGTACATCTTCAACAGTAAGGTTATTCAAAGAAGCCTTATGTTTGCTATCTGTACTTACGAAGATTGAATCATCGCCGGCAGCTGTAGCAGCCTTAGCTTCTTTGATAGCTGTTTCAATTGTCTGAGCGTTTGCCTGAGCTGAGCTGATCTGTGATGACTTGATTGTTGATGCTACTACAGGAATAGC
>ERZ859980.960-NODE-960-length-13866-cov-1.254869_pt1 | contig 13866 bp, 19 predicted proteins | sample MGYA00509984_ERZ859980 | MGnify/ENA primary metagenome ERZ859980 (study PRJEB30046, sample SAMN00715173) | human gut metagenome | study: EMG produced TPA metagenomics assembly of the A metagenome-wide association study of gut microbiota in type 2... | reverse complement strand
CAGCCGTGCCCTACTTCGAATACGCTCCCTCTGGTCGCTTCTTCTCAGTAGAGGGCTGCGCCCTATAAATAAAAAAATAGGTATAGACACCCAAATCCATTATAATTAAATCACCACAAAATAACACAAAGGAGGTCGCCTATGCCTAACAATGATTTTATATCAAATATCTTAGAAATAAAAGACTTAATTATAACAAATGTGGAATCTACACCTGAAAATATATGTATTTCCTTCAAATTAGAAAGACGTGATCATGTTTGTCCAAATTGTGGTGCCATAACAAACAAGGTTCACGACTATCGTAAATCAATTATAAAAGATACTCCAATACTCGGAAAAAATGTATTACTTTTTTATTCCAAACGCAGATATCATTGTGATTGTTGTGGAAAACATTTTTTAGAGAATTTTACTTTATTGCCAAAACGCTGTCGTATTACAACTCGACTTAACTTTCTTGCAATAAACATGCTCAACCAAACCTTAAATGTAAGTTCCGTTGCAAGATATTTGGGGATATCATCTTCTTCAATCTTTAGAAGATTAAATGATGTAAAATTTCCCAAGCCCTCAATTCTCCCTCATGTTTTATCAATCGACGAATTTAAGGGGAATGCAAATGGTGAAAAATTTCAGGCTATACTTACTGATCCTAAAAATCATAAGATTTTTGACATTCTTCCATCAAGAACTCAGTATAAGCTTAAAGACTATCTGTTGAATTTAAGAACAGAAAAGATGTACGTTATTTTATAATGGATATGAATTATGTTTATAGGGAAATTGCCGAAACATTTTTTCCTAATGCCACCATTGTTATTGATTGATTTCACGTAGTCAGATACGTTACGTGGGCTTTGGAAAATGTCAGGAAACGCATTCAAAAGGAAATGCTTCCATTTAAAAGAAAATATTTCAAGCGGAGCCGACGCATACTTTTATCTCACTATCATAAACTTAGTGCCGAAAACAAACAAGCTCTGGAAGTAATGCTTACACAGTCAAATGACCTTGCCATTGCTTATCATTTGAAAGAATTGTTTTATGATTTTATGGATTCTCCTGATAGAAATGTAGCTTATAAACGATTAAGAAAATTTATAATTGCAACTCAGTCCAGCGAATTAAAAGAATTTAATGCAACTCTTACAATGCTGGCAAATTGGTCAAAATACATACTCAATGCATTTGATTGTCCATATTCTAATGGATTTACTGAAGGTACAAATAATAGATTAAGGTGATTAAGCGAAATGCTTATGGATTTAGAAATTTTGAGAATTTTAGAAACAGGATTCTAATGACTTCGATTTAAAAATACCAGGTTATGAATGTTATTCACAACCTGGTTATAAACTTGGGTTACCCCCATACTTGACAAAGAGCCGTTCTTTATAGAACCAGTTTATCATATTCTCGGACCAGAAACAATCTCTTTTCTAAAATTATAATATTTTTAGATGTTTGATACTTCGTAACTTTATCTTATTTTTCTTCTGCTAAGAAGCGGAATTCGGCAAAAGCTGGATTCATATAACTTTTTGTATATTCCACCAAATTATAGTCTTTATCTGCACCTTGGGATTCAATTTTAAATACTGCTGTACCTCTTTCCACACCAAGCAATTCCGCTACCTTTTCATTTGCCTCACAAATAATCAAATTCTGTATAAAGTGCCTTGGCATATGTCCCTTTGTATCCATATAATCATACAATGAAACTTTTGAAAAATCGAAATTTTCAATATCTTCAAAATCTTGTTTCGGCATATATGTATACTCGATAGCAAAAGGCTGATTTCCTGCCAAACGTACACGATGTAATCCGTACACAGTTTCTTCTCCACCTAGAGCTAATTTGTAATTTAAATATTTGCTATGAGCGACTTCACCAAATCCCAGTACCTTGCTGCTTGTTTCCATACCAGACCTTGTCAGCATAGCTGTTACACCTGAGTTTCCTGTGATCTCATCCATATATGACAAATCAATCTTTTTATAATCTCTCTGCGCCACATAAGTGCCTGCTCCCGGTTTTCTAATCAGATACCCCTGTTCAACCAACTTATTGATTGCACTCTTTACTGTCATTCGATTGACTCCATAGGTCTCTGCCATCTTTCTCTCACTGGGTATTGCTTCCCCTGGTAAATATTTTTTTTCTTCAATCTTTTTGATAATAATATCCTGCAACTGAATATATAGCGGCATTCTATAATCCATAGGCTGCCTCCTTTATCTTTTCTTCTATTTTTTTATTGCCTTTCTGAATAAGCTTTGATATATTTGCAAACTCTACCCAATCCATATTCATTACCGAATGAAGATACTGCAATATATTACCCTCTTCATCATAGGTAATGCCATGTTTTTTTATCAACGCTGTCATCTGATCACTTTTAACGCTTTTGACTCAAATTCATTGGCATATACAATTCAATAATCTGATCTTCTTTTTCCGGAACTCTTCCATATTGTGTTCTCAAAATTTCAAATAAAGAATTTTCCTCTAAGTTATATTGTAACAATTTATCTGCCAATGCTTCAGGGATATACGAATACTCAATAGCAATTGGAAAATCCCCGTCCTCTCTTACAACATTCTAATTCTTGTAATTTTATATACAGATGTACCAATCGGCAATTTCATCTTTTTATATAATTCTTTATCCAGTTCAATAATCTCAAAGGAAATCAGTTTATTTTTCACTTTCATTCCAATATCATTTAATTTCTCCCGAAACGATTTAATCTCCTCCAGACTTGTTTTAATTCTGGTATGTCTCATGTATCTGCCACTTCGCTCACGAATCTCGATAATACCTTCCTCTTCTAAAATATGGTATGCATCTCTAACGGTCGCTCTCTGCACTCCATACTGTTCAGCCATTTCTCTCTCCGAAGGAAGTTTATCTCCTTCCTGATATTTTTTTTCAATGAGCATATATTTTATTTCATTGGCTATAAATTCATCCTTATTCAATAATTTCATATAATCCGTGCCTTTCAGATAAAATATGGTACTTATATCTATTTTTACAACATTTTGATTAATACAATTATTATAGCATTTTTTCATTAATACTCAAATTCCTTTTTCTAAATCGAGTAGGCTGACTCCTACTCGATTTCGCAAGCGAGCATCTCGAAGCACAGCTTCTCGTTGTTCTTACGCCCTGCAAATGATATTTTGTGCAAGCACAATATCCTTGCAGGGCTTTTGCAACAAAAACCCCCTCGCCACAAGACGAGGGGTAAAAGTAATTAATACTTTTAGAGAAATTATGATATTTATATTTTAAAAAATCTGATAATCTGTAATAAATCATCAATTACCACATCTGCCATATCCTGCTCAAAATGAAATCTGTCATCTCTCTTTGCAAATGTAGTAATCCCTGCACCTTTTGCCGCCTGTATTCCATAAGTAGAATCCTCTATGGCAATACACTCTTCCGGCTTTAAGTTCAATTTGCTTAATGTATAATTATAAATTTCCGGGTTTGGTTTACTTTCCTGAAACATCTCACCACTTACAATAACATCCACAAACTCCACAATGCCAATTTCTTTGATAACATATTGAATACCATCCATCGGTGTAGATGATGCAATGGCAATTTTGTAACCATTCTGCTTCAGCGTACACATGACATCATGAATATCTTTATCCTTAATATCATTATACGAATACGGATGTTCTTTTACATATTCTTCATAAAATTCATCGAATAAACAAAATATCTCTTCACCGGTTTTATGATCTGCTTTCGCCTCATTCCACCATTTTGCCAAAAGTTCTTCTTCCACCTTTGCATAGGCACCGGCGATTTTATTAAATTCTCTATCTTCTACAAAAATATTATTTTCTTCAAGAAACTTCCTATACCACCCCAGATATAATGGTTCACTGTCGATAATGACACCATCCATGTCAAATATAACTGCCTTAATCATGATTCCTCCATTACCAGCATAATTTTCTTTCAATCTCTATCTTCTTTAAAAGTTCTCCTCCTCTTCGTTAGTCTCCACTGCCAAATTGTTGCAATAAATAATCATGTCTTTTGCACTGGCTACCGCCTCTTCTATCATCTGTTTTGTCGGTGTACTACTGTCTGACATAACAATCGAAATTACAACAGCCAGATTGATTCCGGTAACAACATGGACTCTTTCATTTTTAGTCATCAGCATAGCATTATTATTGACACTGCCACCAAATAAATCTGTCATAATAACGATATCATCCTCCGGATTTTCTGCAATTATTTTTTCGAATTCCGGTATCGGATCCTTACACTCATCCGTATAGCATTAATAATTGTAAGGTTTTCCTGCGCACCAATCAACATATTCAACGTTGTATTGATTCCGTAAGCCATATGTCCATGCGTAGCAATAATATATTTTCTCATCTATTTTGTCATCACCTTTCGCTTCTCATTATTTTTATTTTATAAATTTTCAATTTTTATTTCGACTCCCCTTCTACAATGGCAATACCAGCACTTGCTCCAAGAGCTGATGCCCCTGCATCAATAAATGCCTTCGCCTCTTCATAATTATGTATGCCACCGGCAGCTTTGATTTTCACTGCATCTTTCAAAATACTTTTCATTAATTTTACATCATTTAAATCTGCTCCTTTAAAACTTCTTCCTGTGGAAGTTTTCAGATAAACAGGTTTTGCTTTTAAGGCAATTTCACATACTTTTCTTTTTGCTTCTTCATCGCCATCTAATTTACACATTTCAACGATAACTTTATCTTTTATCTTATTCTTTCTGCAGAATTCTGCAATCGTTGTCATCTCTTTTTCAATCGTTTCAAAATCTCTTGATTCTACCGCTTTCTGATTCAAAACATAATCTATTTCAGGAACTCCCATTGCCGCCATTTTTTCAAAATCTTTCATTTTTTCCTCTAAAGACATAACACCTTCCGGGAAGTCGATTGCTCCTGCTAAAACAATATCTGTTCCTTTTAATATTTCCAAACCTTTTTGATAACTATCCAGATCTTCCCCATCGAAAAATACGCATCGGAAATTATACTTTTTCGCTTTCTCTAAATATTCTTCATATGTATCATTTGGATCATCTATATAATCAATATATTTTTCAACTGCCATACCAATACCTCCTTATAACTGGAGACCTGCCTGCTATTCAGACAGGTCCCTATATTTATCTGCCGATTATATCTAACCGTTTTTACTCATCCTAAGCCAGGAATCCGAAGAATGCACCTACAATACCAAGAATCATGGTACCAACAATAAGAATCATCGGGTTTACCTTCTTCTTTAACAACCAGTAATAAATCCAAGTGCTGCAATTCCTAACATACCAGGCATAATCCATCTAATATTTCCTGAAGTGTTGTTGCTGAATCACCACTTCCAATCTTTGTAGGGAGTGTTGCCCAGAACATATTACTACTCATTGCACCGATAACCATTGTACCTACAATACCTGCGGCGTACATAATCTTATCCATCAATCCACTCTTTTGTGCATTGGTCAGGAATGAGAAACCTAAATCATATCCAAGACGTGCGCCAAAAATACGAACTAAAAATGCAGGAATATTGTAAATAAGGAAATAAAGGATAGGTCCTAAAACATTTCCCGTTGCTGCCAATGATGCACCTACTGCTACAGCAATTACTCGGATACATCCAAGGAATATCGAATCACCAATACCTGATAACGTCCCATCAAAGCTGCTTTTACTGAATCTACTGCGGCTCCCTCAAGTTCCCCTGTGGCAACCTTTTCTTCCATAGATACTGCGATACCACCAACAAAAGGTGCTAACTGTGGTGTAATATTAAAGAATGCAACGTGTCTGGTAAGTGCTGCTGCATATCCTTCCGGATCATCTTTATATATGATTCATACCTTTTTCTGCGGCATACTCTGCCACCTTTCTCAGCATAATGACACTTCTATGATATGCCTCTTCCACACTTTCACTTAAAAATCCCCATCCACTGGTGACCACGACCTGATTGGCTTTCACTTCACATGCCACATCTATAGCATTCTTAAAGTATTTCAAAACCCTCTCCTGCATTTTTTCATCCTTTGCAGCCATATTATCGGCTTCGGATTCGTCTGCTCCGGACAGATTCCAATGACTTTAATTCCATACTTTTCTTCTAATCTTCTCAGTTTTTCCACACTTTCATAACCATTGTAATCCATAAAAAAATGTTGTGGTCCGGTCCAGATTTCTACATACTTATATCCATTCTCTTTTGCACTTGCAAAGAAATTTCCAACTCATAAAATCTATGATGACAGTTCATTGCTGCCAATTCTATTTTCTGTGTACTCATCTTTTATATCCTCCAATTTCTTATTATAGGAAGGGAGAACGGAAAAAGCAAATCTTCCCGCCCTCAAGAGTTAGACAATATCCATATTTTAATATTCAAACTGACGATAATAACGACGATAGTTCAAATTGTGTTTTGTATATGTCTCATAATAACTTGCCATTCTGTCTGTTAAAAGTGCTGTTGTAATCATTGGTGAGTAAATCGGTCTGAATTCCTTATCTACTCCATCCAGTGCAAACTCTGCAAGATCGATAACCACTGCATCTTCATGCCCAATCTTCTTCAAGAAGTTCTCAACTCTTGTATCCTGAGCACGATATTCATCTTCACCTTAACAACAAATACAGGCACTCCTTTTTCTACCAATTCTAATGTTCCATGGAAGAACTGTGCGGATGTCACCGGACGTGTTCTTACCCACTGCATTTCCTCTAAGATACACATAGCGAAGAGTAATGTCTCTCCCCATGCTGCACCACTTCCACAGAAAATACTGTATGGAGCATTGTAATATTTCTTTGCTGCTTCCTCAGCTCTGGCATCAAACTGTACTCTGATGTCATAAAGATTTTGGAATACACCCTTCATTCCATCTGCAAATTCTTTATATTTCGGGAATGCTCCCTTGTTATTCATAATCTTAAATGCAAGAAAGTTAAACAGTACATAGGAAAACTCACATCCACCAGTTGTTACATCTGCCTCAATGACAATTTTTCCTTTTTCTGTTAAGAATTTTCCTAACTTTCCTTCTTTCTTTGTAAATGCAATAACCTGAGCACCTGTTTCCACAATCCACTCTGTTGCTTCAACAATTTCTACTGTATCACCACTGGCACTTGCTGTAACAACAACTGTATCTTTTGTGATATTTTTTGGATGTACAGTATTTGCATCTGCCGCATTATACGCTGAAATATCAATATCACTGTATTTCTTTACCTGATACTCGATTGGTGCCAATTCAAATTCTGTTCCACCGATTCCAAGAAGAACGATATTCTTGAATCCGTCAGCACAAACCTTATCTGCTGCTTCCTCAACTTCTTCACGCTTACCGTATACAATTTCTCCATCCTTAAAATACTTTTCCTTGTCAAACTTTGGTAATATTACCTTCTCTGTTACTTCTGCCATTTTTTCCTCTCTTTCCGCGACTTCTGTTTCGCTTTTTGTTTTTGATTTTTCTGTTTTGAATTTTATTTATTTCATTTTCCGAAGCAGATTCGAATATGCCCAACGTGCACTTTGGTTCTATTAGCAATCCACTTTGTATTTTTAATATACCAGTTAATTTTGTGGAATGCAACCCTTTTTTTCATTTTTTATTTTTTTCATTACATTTTTGCGATTAACAAAATGATAAGAATAGCGATTCCAATAACTAAGAAAATATGTTCAAAAAGATACATAACAATCTCCAGTCCGATTTTTGCCATGCGATTCAATATTTTTTTCATAATACATGTTCCTCCTTTTTTCTTTATTCTACTGCAAGATTTCGGCACCACTTTCCACGCTTATAGAAATATGTAGCAATAAATATCTTTAACAAATATGTTGCTTCTGTACACATATATACAATCTGTATCGGCCAAGCTGTGCAATATGTTACAAGCGTGCTAATCAAAAACGGTCCATACAAATTAAATAACCCATCTAACAGCAGAACTGCTTTTACATCTCCACCAGCCCTTAAAATAAAATACACGGTAAGACCATACCCCTGTCCCCAGCTAAACAAAGCTTTTGTTCGAAGAAGCGTCGTTGCCATGCCAAATAAATTTCCTGTAAGAGAAAACAGCATTGGCACGAAACCGGATATTGTAATCACAACAAAACTGCACATCAGACTGACCACCAGCCCTAACACAATTAATTTCTTTGATTTTGCTTTGGCTTCTTCGATATTACCGGAACCAAGAACTTTCCCAATAACAATTCCTGCCGCATGGGCACATCCCATAAACGCTACATTAACCAGATCAAATACGTTGTCCACCACCGTTACTGCCGGAATATATGCCTCATTTACCACGCAATAATTTCGAAAAACTAACGTTAAGGCAACAGCATAAATTCCTTCATTAAACATTAACGGAATTGTTTTTTTCATAATTTCCATTTTCATTCTTCTGCTTAATGAACCATATCCTCGTGTAAAAACTTCTTTTTCCCGACCAATCACCAGTATAATTATCAATAAAGTACTACATTCTATACATCTGGACAATAGAGTAGCTGTCGCTGCACCACTAACACCAAAAGCCGGCATTCCCATTTTTCCATAAATCAAAATATAATTCAATATAATATTTACTCCAACGGAAACAATACTTACATTCATTGGAATATGCTGTTTTTTAAACACTCTGAAATAAACTGCACAAATCTGATTTATTGCAAAAGGAACATAGGACCATTTTACTACATCCACATATTTCAGTGCCAGATAAACAATCTCATCGCCCTTTACAAAGATTCTGATTAAAGGCTCCGGCATAATAGTCAACGCTCCAAGAAATAATATTCCAATTATAATACATGCCTGTAATCCAAACTTATACGTATTTTTTGCCTTTTTTATATTTTCTGCACCATAGTACTGACTCATAAACATACTAATGCCACTTGCCATTCCAAATGTACATAAGGAAAAAATCATAAAAATTTTATTTGATACTGTTACTGCACTGATTGCAATGGACGATACCTTTCCAACCATCATAGTGTCACAAATATTTAAAATATTTCCAGTCAAAGACTGCAACATAATTGGAAGTGCCAGTGCCATAAATTCTAATATAAATTTTCTATTACTGTTCATGTTTCGCTTTATATATTTCTTCATATTCATCGGTCTTTATCTTTATAGTTTTTTCAAATTTCTCAAAAAACGGGTGACATTTAAAGTTATTTTTTTCGATTGTTACCGTGGCACTAATATACTGAAACAACACTACAGTAAACAACGGTGTCAGCTCTGGAAGAACATCTACATCAAATTGTAGTATATTCTCCCCATCTTGTACTGGTTTGTTGGTTACCAGATATACGTGACGTATCACCTTTCCTGTTGCCTTAAAGACATCATACATTCTGTCTGTCTTTGGATTCGTATCAATAAAAAACACAGAATACTCCGGCGTCAACTGCATATTCGGTCCATGAACATACTCCTCACTTTCACAATACAGCACAGGAATTTTTAGCGTTTCGCCAAATTTCAGACTAGCCTCTCTGGCAATTCCCATATTGGCCCCATCTGCCACAATAATCGCTCGGTCCATTTGAAATAATTCTTTATAATATTTCTTTGTAAACACCACAGATTTATCATATGCCTCTTTGTTTGCACCACAGCAGAGAATCATATCTTCCACTATTTTTTTATATTCTCCTTCAGAAATAACCTTTCTAGAAAGTGAAACCTCCAGTGCAAACAATATCAGATATTCCACCAGTGTTATCATACCCAACGTCACATATTCTACCGTCTCATTTCCCACACCATATTCTATCAATGTATCCACATATCTTTTCAGACTTCCTTCCATATCTCCTGTCAATGCCATAGGTACAATTCCATCCTGCTTCATATCCAGCATGCTTCAATAATATTGGTACTACATCCACTCTGGGAAATCACAATAATAAAATCATCTTTCACTAACGCTTTTCTGTAATACATATACTCCGTAGGACTGATAATTGTAACTTTTGCTCCCAAATATTTATTCATAAACATTTCTGCTGTTAGTGCAGCGTTTAAAGAGGAACCTGAGGCTACAATACATATATTATATTTGCCAGAAGATAAAATTTTTCCACCAGGTCTTTTGTCAATGCCTTTCTTCTATGAACATTTTTAAGCATTACCTCATTTGATATTTTTACATAATACTGCATATTCTTTTCCATATGTATCAACTCCCTTTCCTTTTACCATGCACCTTTATATCCAATCGTAACACTACTGTTTTTTGCTCCTTTTATCATACTTTCCTTGACGGATAATCCCTCTGACATACCATATAAAAAACCTGCAATAAAACTATCTCCTGCACCTAATGTATCCACAACCTCACAAGGTTCTATTCCATGATAGATAAATTCCTTACCATCATAAACCACACTGCCCTCTTCTCCTCTGGTAACGACAACCATTCCTTTTATTCGCTGATAAATATCCTTCATAAAATTTTCTAATTTCTTGTCGCCCTCTTCAAAGGAGAAAAACGCATAATCTAAATAAGGTCCAACTACGTCAATGATTTCCGAATCTAATTCTGTAGAGAAATCCATGGCTGTAACAGCACCCAGTTTTTTAATTTTTTCAAATAATGTTCTGCATAACTCCACACGCTGCTTACAACCACATCACAGTCTGCCAGTTTACTCAAGTCTTCTTCTGTCAAATACAGTTTGGGCAATACGCCCTCTTCATATTCGCCAAACACCCTTTCTTTCTCAATTAAATCAATATGACTGATGGCTGTAGTGCCTTCGATTGTTTTTACCATAGAAACATCTACACCTTTTTGTTCAGTTCTTCTTTCACCCATTTTCCATAGCCATCGCTTCCTACCACACCTGCATATATTGACTCTCCACCAAGTCTTTTAATATATACAGCCACATTCACTGGATTTCCTCCAACATAAAGTTCACCGATATTATCGTACATATCTACACAGTTATCTCCAACTGCACCTACTCGAATCATATTCTACCTCCTAAAATCTTTTGATACTTACAATGAAAACCAAGGCGAAGATTGAAAGTATCTTTCAGTCCCCACCTTCCAATCATTTTATATAAAAACAATTATTCTGTTAGGTTTCTACACCATTTCTTTCTCCGATAAAAATATGTGGCAACGATAATTTTAATAATATATGTTGCTTCCGTACAGAGATAAACAATCTGAATCGGCCAGTTTGTTCCATAAGAAACAATTGTACTCATCAAAAACGGTCCATATAGCATAAACAATCCATCAATTACCAAAACTGCTTTTACATCCCCACCTGCTCTGATAATATAGTATATTGTCTCACTATACCCCTGCGTCCATCCAAACATTGCTTTCATAATCAGTAATGTAGTTGCCATCGTATATACACTTCCCGTCAATGAGAAGAATCTTGGTAAAACTCCCGATGTGGCACAAATTAACACCGTGGCACTGATACTTGTTGTAAGGCAAATAGCAATGAGTTTTTTCGATGTCGTCCATGCTTTTTTCATATTACCTGTTCCAAGAACTTTTCCAATCACAATACCTGCTGCCACGGAACAACCATAATAGGCTACATTCAACAAGTCAAAGACATTATCTACTACAGTTATCGCAGGAATATATGTCTCGCTTACACGGCAATAATTTCTGAATACTAAACTCAATGCAATTGCCCACATTCCCTCATTGAACATCAACGGAATGGTTTTTCGAATAATCTCTATTTTCTTTGAAATACTTAATTTGACAGCACTTGCTTTAAAAATTTCTTTTCCATTATGAAACAGCATAAGAATTGTAAATAAAAACATAAACTCAATATATCTTGCTACTGTAGTAGCTAACGCTGCTCCCTCGATTTCCAGTCTTGGCATCCCTAGTTTTCCGTAAATAAACATATAGTTAAATAAAATGTTTAATCCTACAGAAACCATACTCATTACGCCTGGAATATTCTGCTTTTTAAAAACTCTGAAATACACTGCCAGTATCTGACTTAATGCCATGGGGATATAGGACCATACAACAATCCTAATATACTGGGTACCTAAATCTAATATCTCTTTTCCGCTCACAAAGATATGTATAAAAAAAGTTGGAAAAAGTACAATTGCAATAACAAATATTGCTGTTATAATGATACATACCTCCAAGCCAAACTTTAATGTATTTTTCGCCAATTTGTATTTTTTAGCCCCATAATACTGGCTCATAAACATCATAATACCGCTACTGATTCCATATATGAATAATGCGTATATTAAATATGTCTTGTTTGCTACAGTTACAGCACTAATCGCTTTATCTGATATTTTTCCTACCATAATTGTGTCACAAATATTTAAGATCGTTCCTGATAATTGTTGAAGCATGATAGGAAGTGCTAAAACAAAAAATTCTTTCAGGAATACCTTTCTGCCAGATGGCATAATTTCACCTGCTTTCTTTTCTTTTTGGTTTTATTTGTATTCCAATTCTTGCTATTATTATACCAGTTGTGTTATACTATTTCAATAGAAAGTTTTTAAGGAGGTATCAAATGATAATATTTGCAAGTGACTTTGACAATACGCTGTTTTACCATCAGGGAGAAAATGGCTATATTCGAAAGGAAGACATAGAAAAAATAGAGCATTTCAGGCAGTGGGAAATCTCTTTGGTCTCTGCACCGGACGCGCACTTTTCGATGTGTTTTTTGATGCAAAAGATATTATCGATTTTGACTTTTGTATTCTTGTGTCAGGTGCATTGATTTTGGATAAAAACTATAAGATACTACATAAAGCCTCCATTCCCTTTTCTGTCATTAAAAATATGTATTTACATTTCAAAAATAAATATGGTTACAATCCATTGCTTGTAACAGAAAAGAGTTTTTGTTGCGTTCAGGAAAAAGTATATGATGTTGACACGGATATTTATCAGTCCATCTATGATATGTCTGATTTAGAATTATCGGTGTATCCTATGTTTTAGACAGCTTAGAAGCGTCCCGCACACTTTGTGAGGAACTCAATGCCCGATACGGAGATACAATCATCGGATACCAGAACTCAACCAGTGTGGATATTGTCTGCAAAGGAAATTCCAAAGGAACTGGCATTAAATTTGTGAAAAAATATTTAAAGGCAAATAAAATTTATGGTATCGGCGACTCCTATAATGACCTTCCAATGTTAGAAACCGTGGATGTCTCATTTACTTTTCATTCTTCACCGGAATCTGTCCAGAAACAAGCTACCCATCTGGTAAGTGGTATTGCCGAAGCAATAGACATCATCGAGCAGGAAAACGAATATTAAAAAGCGAGAAGTAAACGATGAATAATAGAAGTATAGTATATTGATACATTGAATAAGTAAAATTGTTTGTAGATAAAAGAAATTAAGTTATGGAGTTGTTGATATTGATATGGTAGCAGGACCAAGTGAAGTTTTAGTAATTGCTGTGAAAATGCAAATCCTAAATATATTGCTGCTGATTTAAGTCACAAGCAGAACATGATAAACTTGCTAGTGCAATGCTTGTAACAACAAGTAAAGAACTTGTTGAAAAAGTCAATGTTGAACTCAAAAGACAAATGGCTTATTTATCACGTAAAGAAATTATGAAGAATCTCTTCAAAATTATGGAGGAGCAATTCTTGAAAAGACTTAAAAGAAGCTTTTGAAGTATCTAATTATTTAGCGCCAGAACATTTAGAAGTTTTAGTTGAAAACCCAGTCAATACACTTCCTTATATTAAAAATGCAGGTTCTATTTTCCTTGGAGA
>ERZ859980.957-NODE-957-length-13879-cov-1.295428_pt1 | contig 13879 bp, 18 predicted proteins | sample MGYA00509984_ERZ859980 | MGnify/ENA primary metagenome ERZ859980 (study PRJEB30046, sample SAMN00715173) | human gut metagenome | study: EMG produced TPA metagenomics assembly of the A metagenome-wide association study of gut microbiota in type 2... | reverse complement strand
GGATTTAACCATACAGATATTATGTAGAAACTATCCTCTACATAATGAAACTTATCATCAGTTTCTGTAAATACAATTGGAAGAATATTGGCATATTGATTCATCCCTGTTGCACCATCCACAATACCTATTATCCAGGTTATATCATGCCTTGCACTAACAACCTGAAATAATCCATATGCCTGAGCACCTACTATTCCAACAAAAAGTGATGCCATTATTATTGCTCCAAGTACAGAATTATTTATTTTCTTAATGACAAGCAAAAGCATTATCAGCAATGATAAAAATGAGAATATCGCAACCATTTTACTAAGTAAATATATCATTCCAACTTTTATTAAAGACTTCGCTGTATTATCCGGCAAAATGATCAAATAGCGCACCAGACTAACAACGAAAAATAGTAACATATATGTTCCAAACACAATTGCTTTCATCCATAAAAGTCTATATTTACTAATTGGAAGTAAATGCAACATTCTATCTTTATTCAAATAAAAGAATGAAAACAAATCATAAATTGTCAGAAATACACGTTGGACTCTCTAATGGAAGCATTTCTTCCATTTTCATGTACCGTACTTCTGACAAGATTCAATTTTCTTGCTATATCAGCATCATTCATTTCCATAAAATACGACAAAAGAATAACATCCCGTTTTCTTTCCGTCAGTGCTTTCAATGCTTCTGCCAAAAGAGCATCTTTTGCCACCACATCATAACCACCTGCACGAAAATAGCTTTTTTCCAATGCATACTCATTGATTATAGAAAAATTCTCTATTTCCCGTTCCGATAATTCTGAAAACAAAACTTCATGTTTTCTAAGATATGCCAAATGTCTTTCATAATCCACCACTTCGCCTTTTAATGCTAATTTACATTTTCGATCAAATTTATGCCTGACTGTTTTCTCATCATAGAAAGAAGATTGCTCCATAGAGTTCACCTCCTTCCCGACCACAAAATATGAGTAAAGGTCTTTTTCCCTTTCACCCTTATCCAGATTGAGAACTTCCCATTGTTCGGGTTTAAAAGAAAAACTCTATAAAAAGTTTTCGTAATATATAAAAACGTCCTTACGTATTGAAATCCATTGGACGTTTTCATATAAATAATCTAATATTCAAAAATAATCTTCTCCCTTCATTCCATATAATAAAAAAATGCGGAAATAATTATTCATCATCTCCGCTTAATCTTGCTCTTTTCAATTTTATATTTCAAAATACCAACATACTGAGAGATTAACATTATAAAGGAAGTCAGTGCAACTAAGGAAAGTATATCTGGTATTCCTGCAAGTGTACAACAACCAGCAAATGCAATAACAGCAATTAAGACTTTCATGGTTACTTTTTTGCAGTGTTCTTTTTCAGCATCATCAAGTTCTCGATTAATGCACTCTACCGGTGCAGCTTTCAATATCAGTATCGCACTTACTAATATAAGAAGCCACGCTGTACCTACCGTAAACTTATATTTACTGTTAAAATCATTGCTATTATCTGTACAGTGACTGAACATATAAAACATGCTCCAAAACTGTTAAGATGCACGCCACCGGCATAAGTCCGTAGCAACATAAAAATCCCAGTAAATATTGCGAATTCCAGAATCATATGCATATATATTGCTATACTCAAACAACTTACAAAACAGCATAGCATCTCAAGTCCAATCTGAAAGCCATATTGATATATGTCATATGATTCCGAAGAAACTGCACCGGTCTTAATAACATATTCTGTTAATTTTTCTGACAGCCGTCTCATTTCAAATCTTTTTAAGTTTTTTCAAGTCCTTCGGGACTTTCGGCTGGTGAAAGATATAGCAACATGCACTATCCACTGACACTTTTCCAAGTTTTAAAGATACATTTGCCAGTGCTTTCGCTGACTGAGCTTTTACATTTTTCATATTCATAGTAAAACTCTCCTTTCGTTTTATTTTAAAACAATACTACAAAAATACATTCCATTTCTTTTTCTGTAAAAAAAACGAGTATTCATGTAACTTTTTCCTATGGCACTACTACAAACACCAATATTTCTTAACAAAAAAGGTTGCAATGAATTCATTGATCATTACAACCTTTTTGAGAACCATACTTTTTTAAGTACCATACCCACAATAATATTTCTTCTATTTTTTTTTGATATTCTTGTAAATTCTCAACATTCTCCAAATAATCATACACTCCTGCCTTCAATACCGAAAAAATATCCTGCTTTGTCCCATTTTCAATCAAAGCAAGAATTGGAATTGTATTTCCCAACATTCCTTTTACTCTGACGATAAATTCAAATGTTCCTTTTTCAACCATTTTTTTATTAAAATACATAATAATAACATCTGGAGTAAAATGCTTATCATCATCCGACCAATCACAGGTGCACCACTTCAGTTTATACTTTCCTTTTGTTATTTTATTTGTAGTTTTAAATATTTCTCTATGATCACTAAACAATAATATCTTTTTCATCCTCCCCTACCATGACGTTCAAATCGTAAAATTATTTTTACATTTTATCATGTTATTTCAAACATTATTTACATTGTAATAATTCCGGCTATTCATGTAATTATTCCTTTTCTCCGTACAACACAACTCTCACCAGAAATCTTTCTGGTATAGAATCATCAACTGTAACTGTTCCATTATACTTCGCTGCAGCTCGGTAAACTGACGGCAAACCAACGCCATGATTTCCAGCATCAGATTTCGTAGATTTCAGTCTCTCATCCTTCATTTTTATTAATCGCCCCTGGTAACTATTCATTAAAAATATCAGCAGATTGCCTTTATCATATTTCATTTGGATTTTTATGTACTTCTTCTTTTTTACCCTTTCAGCCGCTTCTACAGCATTTTCTAATAAATTCCCAAGTATCAGACATATATCCGCACCTTTAAACTCCATCTTCATAGGAATCTTTATATCCAAGGAAAAATCTATCCCTTTCTTTTGTGCTGTTACGTACCAATATCCAAGTAGTGAATCAATTACAATGTTACCACTATTGGCAACCTCAGATATTGATAAGCCACTTTCATCCATTATGTCCTGGATAAATTCTATGATTTTCTCATCTTCTCCTTTCTCTGCGTAAGCAAGAATAGATACTAGATTATTTTTCATATTATGCTTCATATCTCTTAATTGCAACATGGAAAGTTCTCTTTCTTGTTGATGACGTTCACATAATTCCAACTGTTGTTCATAAACAGAAGTCATTCGCCTTAACTGTAAATCATCCGTAAACTTCACATAAATATAAAAGATCAATATATTTAAGCACAACAAAATAATCGCAGCAATTGCAGAATGAAAATATGCACGATCATTATTTATTTTGTAGCTAAATAAGAAAACCTCATTCATAACATAAATACTTCCAATTGGAATTAAAATTAACATAATACTGTATTTAACAGAAAATTCTGTAATTCCACCTACCGAAAATATTTTTCTTAGTGCAAATATAATCAGTAAAAATATTATTTTTGATATGACTGATCCTAGGCTTCCGTATATCTGAGAATATCTAAATTGATTACAATAGATTGAGAGTATATAACCACTTACCGTTTCTATCATCATCCAAATTGCATTAAAAGTCAGAACAAAAATACATTTATTCAAATTCTTTCCTTCATAAACACACATAGCAGAAATAAATGTTATTACAATTGTAACGCTTATATTTATATAAACTGGTAATATACTAGCATTCAAAATCATTAACTGCCAGACTGCAAAAATGGTGTAGCCAATTACAATTGTTACCTTTTTCTTTCTTCTTTTAAAAAATATAGAAAAATAGTAAGAAAACAGAAATATCGCAAATATTACAAACAATATCTCTGTCACATTCATCAACATTTTATTCACCAACATAAAATGTATCCTCCATCGAGCAGTACTGTTCACTAATCATTTTTCTTCTATCTTCACTGATTGAAATCTTCTTTTTATTATCCATTACAACAAAGTCGTATGCCAGACCATCCACATGTCTATAATTTACAAGAAAAGATTGATGCACACGTAAAAACGGCATTTTACAGTTCTTCAAACTCTTCTCAATCTCATTCAGTTTTTCGTATAATTCATAAGTGTCTTTTTCTGTTACAATTGATATTTTTCGTCTATTGCTTTCAAAATATAGGATGTCTCTTAGCGGACTTTATAACTTATTCTCTTATAACTATATCGAAAATAAAAATCAGCATTATTTATATCATTGAATGCAGCTTTAAAACATGTTTCCATCTGTTCTTCACTTACTGGCTTCACGAGAAATTGAAATGGGCGAACAGAAAAAGAGTCTCTCATATGATTTTCATGGCTTGTAACATAAATAATCAAAACATTTTTATCATACTTTCTTATTCTTTTTGCTACTGAGATACCATCTTCTTTCGGCATTTCAATATCAAGATAAATAATATCAAATTTACTGTCCTTTATAATAGCATCCAGTAACCACTCTCCATTCCAGAAAACTTCCGTCTCTACACGACAAAATTTTTGTTTGCTATTTTTCGTACTAAATTTTCAATTTTTCCCGTAATTTGTATCTCATCATCGCAAATTGCTATACTAAGCATTTTAATCCACTCTCTTCTGTTCCCTTTTTCTCTTTTCATCAAATTTTTTAATAATTTGTATGATTGACCATATCATTTCTTGATCATATTTATCCAATTCCTTATATACTTCAACAAGATCATAATATTCATCCAATGTCTCATTCATTTGCATCTGTCCCTGTAAGTCCCTTTTTATTTCTGAAATTCCTAATAAATAGTCTGTCGTCACATTAAAATACGCTGCTATTTTCTTTAAAATGTCCACTTTTATAAGTGTAATATCCCTTTCATATTTACTGAGCATTTGCTGCGTTATTCCTAATTCTGCCGCTAAAATTTCCTGTATTAATCCTCTTTTTTCACGAAGTTGTTTGATTCTACTCTCCATAATTGATTACCTCTTAAACATATTTTATTACTATGCTACCTTAATTGTTTCCATGTGATACAAATAATAAAAGTAATCAATTACTTCGTGCCAGAGTATGTGGTGTTTCAAAACAAATTATTTAGATTTCCTTAGATACAATACAATCTGTCACAATCTTACATATAAATTTCCAGTAAATTTACGACTAAAGTTAATATACTCGCACAAATACTGGTTTATCTATAAAAGTGTGGGTAAACCAATAGTCGTAAATACGTATTAATAATAAAATCTCATCATATAATTTGGGTTATAACACATAAAAACAATCAATACATCTATATGTAACTTTCCCGACTGTTCACGTAATTATTTTTATTAATCACAAATAGAAATCCATAAACATTCCATTGGAATAATGTATGCACTTTTATAATTCGAAATAATCTAAAAAAAAGAATTCATAGATTTATTTTTGCTATACACAACATACCCTTGAAATTGCTATTTTATAAACTCACTACAACCGCAGAGCTGTCTCGTTCTTGACAAAAATACATTTTTTTAGTTCAAATATCAATCAAACAAAGAAATAATGCTCTCTACACCGGAAAATAACGCACTTGATTTTCGGGAAAAGATACTCTGGCAGAATGTAAAACCTGCACTCTTGAGCCGGAATATCTATTTCCGTCATATACTACTATATATAAAGAAATCGAAACATCGTATCCATTGACATATATTACGTTTAATGATATAATTATTACAGTAAACGTAATATCATAGGAGGTTTAATAATTGAAAGATAACATAAAGGGCGGTGCACTTACCGAAGTAACTTTTTTTATATTGATTGCGCTGTATACTCCGAAACATGGCTATGCCATTATGCAATTTATAAAAGACAAAACTAGTGGACGTTTGACATTAGGTGCTGGAACTTTATATGGAGCATTATCTTCTCTTCAACAAAAAGGATGGATTATTCCATATAACATTAGCAGAAAAAAAACATACATTATTACAGATCTTGGAAAACAAATTGCACAGAATGAATTAAAAAGAATTAAAGAACTCACTCAAATTGCTAACGAAGTCATAGGAGGTATCAATGAATAAAAAATTCTATCGCTTTTATGGTGGTCTATTAAATTTACAAGAAAACTGGCTAAATAAATGGCTAAAAAAGGATATCGTTTGATTAAAGTAGGAAAACTACAATACGAATTCGAAAACTGTACTCCTAACCAATATCAATATTATATTGAATACATCGGTAATAAATCAAAAATGAGTGCAGAAAATTACCGTACATTTTTAGAAGATATGGGATATAAAGTATTCTACAAAAATATCAACTTAAACTATTCCATTGGTAAAATTCGTTATAGACCCTGGGCAGAACATGGAGGTCAAATTGCCACAACTTCTACTACTTATAACAAAGAATTATTAATTATAGAAAGGAAATACGATAAAGCCCCTTTTATGTTATATACTTCTTTTGAAGACTTAATGAATTATTATAAAGTTTTACGCAATCCATGGTTATGCCTCTTTTTACTTTTTTCTATTTTAGGCATAATGGATAAAAATCTTCCCATATTTGTTATTGGACTTTTCTCATTTATACCAACTGTAATATATCACTTAAAAGTTGTCAAATATAGAAATGCATCAAAAGTAACAGAAAATTAGGTTATTTAAAGAATTATAAAGAGGGATATTATCTAAAACTCAACTAATCTCCACCTAGGAAAATAAGGGTTGATATGTTTATAGAAACATTCACTAAAATTTGTACAAAAAAGTAAAAATTATGAGACTGCAATAAGGTTTCGGACAGGCTATAAGAGAACTGTTTCCAAAATAAATCGCTCAAATCATCACACATTTTTGTGTCCAATGGTAAAAAGCTGAATTCTGAATTGCCTGTTCGACACTTTATTCATATATGAGAATAAGCCTCACAGCAATCTATCTGTCCATTCTGCATCAACACAAGAATTTGGCTATGCTCGTGGAACAGAGACCAGTGCAATCATTTAAGAATTCCAACAAAATTATGAATGAATATAATATAAGTTTTTTACGAAATTCTTTCACGATCCGGCATGTTATCTGGGAAGTGAATATTCTTGTGCGATGAAATCGCACTTCTTGAAATTTGGAAATCAGCGTTCCGGCACTCGGAAATCATCTATTTTGTGCTTGATGACTTATCCATTTCTGTTGGATATTGGTCAAGACCTTGCCGCATCTGCGGTGCGTAGCAGTCTTTATCAATGTTTGAATAGAAATTATGCTTCGGTATGCACAAAAGCGAATCTAAAAAGCGAAAGTGGTTTCCATATCACCGGCCAGCTAATGTAAAACCATCCAGAATATTCAGGAAGCGTAAGAGATCTAATAAGACAACAAACGTCTTTTTCGAGTAGCGAGAAATTTTAGATAGTACCGCTATGACATATTCACTTCTAATAATATATAGACGTGGATCTCTTAATTATAAAAAGAGTCCTTCTTCAATCCTAAAATTGCCCTAGAAAAACTCTTTCCATAAATAATTTATACACAATCCTATACTCTCACATCAAAACTTTATTTTATTTTTAGTATATGATCAGCTATTGCAGTTATTGCCTTATCGTGTGTAATTAATATCACTATTTTATTTTGTTTTTTCAATTCTAAAATATGTTTTTTTAAAATACAAATACTTTTTTGATCTAAGAAAGAAGATGGCTCATCCAAAATTACGACATCCGATGATTTTAGAAATGTCCTTATTAACCCCACTTTTTGTCTTTCTCCCCCTGATAAATTAGTTATTATACCGTTTCCCGTCAAATTTTTATCCTGTCCGAATTCATAAAGATCAAACTCTTGTTTATATTTTAATAACATATCATCATCGTACTTCGCTAATCCGTATATTAAGTTTTCTTCCATTAAATTACTATAAAAAATAATATTTTGTTCTAAAAATGCAATATTATTTTTTCTCATATTTTTAATATCAACATCCTTAATATTTACATCATTTATGTAAATATTACCATCATAATCATCATACACCTTACATATCAAATTAATTAGAGTACTTTTTCCTGCACCATTTTCTCCCATAATACAATAAATATTTTCTCTTTGAAATGTTTGTGTTTTAATATCAATTAATAAATTATCTTTTTCAAAACCATATTTAAAATTCTCAAATTTTATTTCTTGTATTTCTTTAATACAAGTTTTACCATTTTGTTCTGTATCAAGCTTTAATATATCTTCCATTCTTTTAACGCTAACAAGAAATTGCTGATATTCTTTTCCTATTGTTAGCAGATAATCAATAGATCCTATATAAGTAGAAAAATAATTACTTATAATTGTAAATGTACCAATAGTAAGATTTCCATTTATTATTTGTAACCCTCCAGCAAAAACTAAAGCTATATTAAATAATGAACTGATAATTGAACCAATCGAGGAAAATCCAAATGAAATTTTTGAAAAATTTATTACTTGATATAGCAATTTTTGAAATCCATTCTTTACTTCATTTAAAGTAAGATTCTTAAAATTATTAATTTTAATATCGTATAAATTATCTATCTTGTGAACAAACATTCCAAAAAAATTATTTTGTTCTTCTTTATATTTAAAACTTGCATCGTAAACTTTTTTTCTAAAAAACTTGTAAACTATAAAATAAACAGGTGTCAATAAAAAAAACAAATATGATAATTCGATATCTATTTTTACCATAAAAACAATAACATAAATTACCGTTAATGTTTTTGTAAATACACCCAAAAAATTTTGTATAATAAACTTTATTATTTCATCGGAGTCAGAAAATATTTTTTGCGTCACATTTGATGAGTTCAATCCCTGCACTGACTTTTGTTTAACCTCAAGTAAATGCTCTAATATTTTTTCTTTTAATGTATAAGAAAACTCATTTATAATTTTCGTCATTTGAATATTGGCAATGTAAGAAGATATCACTGTCACTACCGCAATTACAGCCATAGTCACTGTAAATTTATATATTATTGTTTTATTGGGATTTATAGTCAGTTGGTCTATAAATCTTCCTAATACATAAGGAAGTGCTAGACCAACTGCCCATGACAGAATACTTACAAACACATAAAAGCTAAGAATTATCTTTTTTTCTAAAGCTTTTTCCTTGATAAATTGTAATATCATCATTTTATATCTTTTTTAAGTATTTCGGAAACGTAATTAATAACCTGTTTTTCAATGCAACCTTTGATTTTAAAACATCCTTTTCCAGTATAACTATTTGTTTCATTGTATGAAATCGCACCACATCCACCACCACAGGCTGGTAAATATACGCATTCACGACACTCTTTAGCATCCAATGGATTTCGTGTCATCCATTCATAAAACTTATATGTTTGATTTTCGATCTCACCTTTTTCATCAATAGTTCCCATCAAATGCTCTGGCTCACCTGCATGTTCCCAACATTTATACACTTCCCCCTCTGGAGAGATCGTATAATTATTATCACAATTTAAGCCACAATATGTCCATTTACGCATTAATTTTACTTTTGAATTAAATCCTACCTTTGCTGCTTCTTTCCATAAGTTTTCCAGCAAATTTCCAACCTCGTCTTCAACATAACAATTACTTTCATAGCTTGTACAAGACTCAGTTCCACCATGAACAATTCCAAAATCAATATTAAAATCTGTCAAACCTTTCTCTCTTAATATTTTCATTAACGCAGGAATTTCCCTAATATTATTCTTGTCTACATTTACCCTTATAACAACCGGAAGTTGATTTTTATAACTTCTTAATTTTATAAGATTATCAATAATTACATCAAATGTTTCTTTTCCATTTTTCGCAACTCTCCTTTGGTTATGAATCTCCGGAGGCCCGTCTAATGTTATCTGGACATATTTACAATTATTTTCAATCAGAGTTTTAATTATATCATCGGTAATGAGCGTTCCATTAGTTACGATAGCACTTACTAAGATAATATTATGTTCCTCACAAAACGTACTCATTTTTTCTAAAATATATTTTCCTATTGGAAAGTTAACAAGCGGTTCACCGCCAAACAGCATAATGGATATAAATTTAGGACGCTTATCTTCCGCATCTCGTTCCATGAATTTAATTACCCTATCCGCAATTTCCTTATTCATAGAAAAGTGTCTATTTTCCCCAGCTCCTTCATAACAATATACACATTTCAAGTTACAGGCCCACGTTAGCAATACAGTATAAATCAAGCAATTATAGTTAAATTTTGACTTATTATGAAAATATTCAAAAATTTTTAATTCATCAAAATCATCCTCTCAATAACTTTTTTTTCCAAAAAATCTTGATACAATTCTTTATTAGTTAAATTTACATTTTCTTCTTCTATTGCCTTTTTTTCATCCTCATTAACTATAAAACATTCTCCTGTTAATGTATTGAAAAGGATATTCTTGTTTTGGCATGGAAGAATCATATTATATCTTGAGTATTTCATATTTTCTATTATTGCAACAAAATGTCACATTTCCTCCCTTTATTTTTCATTTCATGTCAAACGGATATTCGCACTTCGCTTCGTGCTTGCTAATTGTTAATAGCTACTCCATAATTTCTCAGGACAAGCATGTTTCTCCGAATACAAGTAAATCCCCACCAATTGCTTATTGTTTTTCGCATTAGAGCAGGGTATTTACTTGATTCGTTTTAACATATATCACTTTTGTTTTTTAGGGGTGCACTCTTTTAATTAGAATAACTGTAAGATACAGCCATCTCCACCGCAATAGTTAAGAATGCATCCATTGTCAAATAAGCAATACGGCACTGGTTCGTTTTCATTCATATATACATTAGTTACGTACATTTTATCCTCTCCTATTTACCAAAATTTCAAAATACAACTTTTAAATACACAGCCATCAATTACACAGTATGGTGTCGGAATATCTTCATTATGATATATATTCGTTATATACATTTTAATTTCCTTTCTAAGGTTTATCCAAAAATAAAACATGTTTTTATACCACATGTTTTTATAACGCAATCCAACCCTAGTTCCATCTCATCATTATGGTATACATTTACTAAGTACATCTTATTTACCTCCACATAAATTATATGCGTCTTTAACGATATGTTTATATTAGCGGACTACCCCAACTTTATAAAACATGAATCATAAGAGCACATAACAACACGCAATCTATACTGGTCAACACTTTTGATGTATAAGCATTACCACAATACATAATATTGGCCTCCTTTCATTTTTGATTTTAATTTACTCTTTAGCACCATCTAATGAGAAAACATCAATTAGACATGCGTCGACAGGACATCCATCTACTGGGCAACCTTCAATACCACAAATATTAGCTGGGCAAGCATTTCCTGCGCACCCTTTTACTACACAAGCATCAGCTCCACATATTTTTAAAGGGCATACTTTTGCAGCACAATATGGTTCAGCAGAACCTCCTCCATAAGCATTTCCAACGTAACTCATTACTAACGTCTCCTTTCTATAATGTATTTATACAAACTGCCTTACATAAATTTACTCATTATTTATGCTAAAGCAACTCATATACTTCTATATATCATTTTCTTGAAGTTATATTTCTAATTTATTTTATTACATTATAAGGTTCTTTCTCAGTTTATGTAATAATTTCGAATATGCATGTAATATTTACTTTAGTATCAATTAAGAGCAAGTTTCGCAACGCAGCACTATAACCCTTTCCGAGCTATTGACCATTTGCAACTTGATGGGGATTTCGTTTCCCCATACCATCGACCACAATCACAGATATGTGTATTGGTTTCCATTTACATGGTCACAGTGCAATAATTTTTCATCACTTACTTTCCTAGCAGGCTGCAAAATTTGGATTTTCTTATGAAACCACTACCACAAAGAAAGGAAGTTATCAATGACAAGACCTAAGAAAGAGGAAACTCTTGCAAAAACTAAAGATGTGCATTTACGCATGAATGAAACTGAATATGATCTTCTTGCAGAAAGAGCCAAGGCTAACAGCATGACGGTTTCTGATTTTGTCCGAAGTGCCCTAGACAACCAGAAAGTCATCATCAAATACGAAATTAATGCAGATATCCCCGAAATAAAAAAACTTATTAGCGAGTTTGGTAAAATTGGTAGCAACCTAAATCAGATTGCCCGATATTTTAATCAGGGTGGAATCCTCTCTTCGGAAATGAGAAATGAAATCCGAAAATCCCTCCGGGATATTTATGAAATGAAATATGAAGTGATGAAAATGGCAGGTGATTTCCGTGGCAGCAATTAAACATATCGCAAGCAAAAACTCTGACTATGGAGAATCCGAACAGTATCTTATCTTCCAACACAACAACCGATTCTTGATGAAGAAGGGCACATGGTATTGAGAGAAAAATATTATCTGAAAGAAGAATCACAGAAAAAGAATATTGGGCACAACGCCGGGGACGGAAAAACTCGATAAGTTAAATCAGAAAATGAAAGAAGATGGTATCACGCCAAAGGAAACTCGTTACCAGACAGAGAAACAATTTCTTCGTAACGCTATTGATGATGTTGCAAGTACCGCCAGATCACCAGAAGAATTTTCAAAAATCCTTGATGAAAAATATCACATCATCTTCAAGATTAGTCGAAACCGGTACAGCTATCTTCACCCTGTCAGAAAAAAATATATCACTGGAAGTAATCTTGGAACCAGATACACAGAAGATTTTCTCTTGAAAGCATTTGAGGAAAATACGAAATCCCATAGAGAACAAAAAGAAGAAATTTGGGAACAGCAGACTCCGAATACTTCCACAGATTTACCATCTGTTCCTTTCTCTGATACTTCTGCTATCCCTGCACCATTCATTTTCATAAAATCAGACCTCCGGCCTGTCATAGATCTGCAAACCTGTATTAAAGCACAGCAAAGCGAAGCCTATGCTCAAAAAGTAAAGCTCACCAATTTGAAGCAGAAGGCTCAGACTGTTGCCTACATACAGGAACATGGCTATGATTCTCTTGATGATTTCCATGCAGCACTCGTTCAGGCTTCAGACCAGTGCTTCCAGAAAATCTTTAAAAGATACCTGAATCCGTGAAGTTCATCCTTTAAGTGAACCAACCTGCCAAGGGCTAGTTGGTTTCATGATAAAAACATACTTCAATGTCTATTTTCAATACCAATGTCGTGACGCCAAGCGCTCATTGGGCAAAAAAGGGTACACGAAATAAGCCTGCCATAAAATTGCTTTGTTACTTATGCATTTGTGACAGCATATTTCTGACAAATATCAGAAAATATATGCCGCCAGACGTTGCTTTTTCCTATGCCGATTATCAACTGGGACGGCGTTTACCCACAACAGCCAGACCGCTGGCTGGGATAATGCAAAAGCATGAAACTATAGGGTTTAAGGAGTATGTGAGGATATCAACTTCACGGATTCAGGTTACATTCATAGTAAATGCTTTTTATATTAGTCTCTTTCAGTACCTGCTTGATAAGCTCACTTTTCCCTTATAATTGCAATGTATTCTGATGTCAATTTTTATTCGGTTACATCCGAGTCAATCGCATCTGAATAAAATTGTACGCACCGTTTCTGTATGCAAAGGTTTGATCATCATACTGATTTTATCCTCTGTATAGCGGATTTTTCCCTCTGCGACAACGGTACCTCGTTTTTCATGTAAGTGTCCCACACATTCATGCGGTCCTGCTCGTCAAGCTTGCGCAGCACCTTGCCGGCACACCTGCTGCGATACAGTTATCGGGTATATCACGGTTTACGACTGCCCCTGCTGCCACAATGCAGTTCTTTCCGATTTTGACACCGCCACATATTGTAGC
>ERZ859980.954-NODE-954-length-13940-cov-2.488585_pt1 | contig 13940 bp, 17 predicted proteins | sample MGYA00509984_ERZ859980 | MGnify/ENA primary metagenome ERZ859980 (study PRJEB30046, sample SAMN00715173) | human gut metagenome | study: EMG produced TPA metagenomics assembly of the A metagenome-wide association study of gut microbiota in type 2... | reverse complement strand
GTGCCACATCTATCTACGGTAGCTCTAAACCGTTGTGGGAGTAGCCGGGCAGGCAGATCACCAGCATGGACAGCAAAGTAATGGAGCCGCCGGTAGGAAAATGGAACAATTTGATATTGGAAAGAACGGTTCCCAGGGCAATGGCCATGGCACAGAATGCCAGCTGCTTTACCGTAAGCTTGCTGCGATTCATCTTATGATCACCATCGGAAACAGTGGGAGCTACAGCAGTCTTTTTCATCTGCATGCGGGCAAATAAAACAGCGGCCGCCAACAGTGCGGCCAGAATGATTACCAACAGGACATTTCCCAGGGTAGTGGGGATATAAGTAGTCTCTCCCCAGTCATTGGTAACAGCAGTGTACAACATAAAAAATCCTCCTTCGTGTGCGCGAGGAGGGACAACATCGTATTCATACAGATAAACTCTCTGTATGAATAATGTGCTTCCTTACGCCGGTATTATCCGGTTCAAGTAGTGAGGGTTAGAAGTGAAGCCTTGATGGCGGCACTTCAATCTCAGCGATGTGCTCCCCTAGCGGATATTCTATTTACCTGTTTACTATAGTGCTTTATCGCAGCAGTGTCAAGCGTTTACTTTCGGAATGCCCCGGGGAATTTATAAAAAGGTTTTCAACACCTGCAACACTCCGTTTTCCCAATAGGGCGCACAGGTATCCCTTGCAGCGGCAATGACTTCCTCTCTTGCATTGGAGACAGCATAGCTCATTCCAGCGCTTTGCAGCATTTCGATGTCGTTCAGATTGTCTCCAAAGGTACAGGTCTCATCCGGCGCGATCCCCAAATATTCCTGGAGAAAACGGATCGCAGACCCCTTATTTACCCCAAGGGGATTGCAGTCCACCCATTCTTTTCCGGCAGAAGCAAGCTTCGCCCGGGACTGCCAGGTGGGAGTGAAGACAGGTGCACACATTTCTTCACAGGCGGAAGGATGATATACAGTGAACTTGATCACATTGTCCACGGGCGTTTTCATAAGATCGGCAGATTCCCGGATGTCATATCCGTAGGAATCCGTAAGCCACCGGAACATCCGGCTTCCAGCATCTTCCGCCAGACAATAATCCGGTGTGGCAATAAAATAATCGCAGTCCGGTAATTCATTCCGGACTGTCTCACACATGCCGTGCCAGATCTCTTCGGGTAAGGTATGCACCTTTAAAATTTCCTTCGGTGTGCGGACCACGGTACCGCCGTCGGTGATATAGAGGAGCTTGTCGCGGATGGGAGCAAAAAGCTTCCGCTCACTGATAAATTGTCTGCCGGAACAGGCAACGAAACGGATGCCTTTTGCAATCAGCTTTTCAATGACGGTCATGTATTCAGGATCCAGCATCAGAGTGCCGTCCTTCAATAGCGTGCCGTCAATATCGGTTGCAATAAGTTTGATCATAGTGCCTCCTGAATCTTACATTTCATTATATCGTGAGCACAGCTCACTCAATGCATTTCGCAAAATCACACTTGCACGCAAGTGATTTTGCTTCATTATATCATGATTCGCACCTTCGGTGCTTAACGTTGCTTCGCAACTATCATGATCAACTTCGCCGTTCGCCAATCATGCAAGCATGTGGGCTCTCTTGCGCTCATTATATCATGAGCTCACGAATCCGCGCTATCGCGCTCTACATCCTGCTTCGCAGGATATTCGTTCGCTAATGAGCCCAGAAAAACAAATGTCTGCTTCGCAGCCGCTTGTTTTTCCTTGAGGCTCATTACATTATATCCTACTGTCCACCGGATTTGCAAACGGTATCTGGAAATACAAAACAGTTGGAAAATGCTCATGGATATAGTATTCTTTATAATAGAAAAAACGTTTTATACGTGCCTGCAGGATGATGCTGGCATTGGAAGGATAGGATAAGCATGAAAAAAAGTATCGTTGGGATCCTGGCACATGTGGATGCCGGGAAGACAACATTGGCAGAAAGCCTTTTATGTGCCTGTGGTGTCATAGAAAGGGCCGGAAGAGTGGATCACGGAGATGCTTTTCTGGATAACGGGGACATGGAACGGAAAAGAGGAATCACCATTTTCTCCAAACAGGCGAGAATCCGGTGGAAAGATGTGGATATCACACTGTTAGACACCCCGGGACATGTGGATTTCTCTGCGGAAATGGAACGGACGCTGCAGGTACTGGATGCGGCGGTTCTGGTCATCGACGGAAGCGATGGAGTGCAAGGAGATGTACATACGCTGTGGCGGCTGTTAAAAAGATATGAAGTGCCGGTATTTTTATTTGTAAACAAGATGGATCAACCGGGGACGGATCCGGAAAAAGTACTGACGGAGCTACAGAAAAAGCTGGATAGCAATATTACATCCGTGGGAAAACTGCTGCAGCCTGGGGACAATGAAGGAGAACGGGAAACAGAGCTGGAACACGCGGCCATGTGTAGTGAAGCCTTGATGGAAGAATATCTGGAAACCGGAGAACTGTCGGCGGAAAACATATCGGACACTGTGGCGGAGCGTAAGCTGTTCCCATGCTTTTTCGGCTCCGCCTTGAAACAATGGGGAATTACAGAGCTGTTAGACGGATTGAATGCGTATCTGCCCCAGCCGGAATATCCGGAGGAATTCGGAGCCCGGGTTTATAAGATCGGCAGGGATAACGCAGGAATCAGATTGTCGTATTTGAAGGTCACCGGAGGAAGTCTGCGGGTTAAAATGCCGGTGGGAAACAGCAGAAGCGGTGCAGGAGAGGAAATCTGGGAGGAAAAATGCGACCAGCTGCGTCTGTATAATGGCGGAAGCTATGAGGCAGTGGATACGGTGAAAGCCGGTGAGGTCTGTGCGGTCACGGGACTTACGAAGACTTTCGCCGGGCAGGGACTGGGCTATGAAAGCGAGAACTCCACGCCGATACTGGAACCGGTGCTGACTTACAGACTACTGCTCCCTCCGGAGGTGGATCCTGTCGTGGCACTTGGGAAACTACGCCAGCTGGAAGAGGAAGAACCGCAGCTGCATGTGGTGTGGCAGGAGGAAAACAGGGAAATCCATATGCAGGTCATGGGACAGGTGCAGATGGAAATCCTCAAAAATATCCTGTGGGAGCGTTTCGGTCTGGAAGTGGAATTCGATGCGGGAAGCATTGTATACAAGGAAACTCTGGCGGAGCCGGTGGAAGGCATCGGGCATTTTGAACCCCTGCGTCATTATGCGGAGGTACATCTGTTGCTGGAGCCCGGGGAGCGGGGCAGTGGATTGCAATTTGCCTCTCTGTGCAGCGAGGACATGCTGGACCGTAACTGGCAGCGGCTGATCCTGACGCATCTGGAGGAAAAACGTCATGTGGGTGTGCTGACCGGTTCCGAACTCACGGATCTGCGGATATTGCTGATTGCCGGAAAAGCCCACACCAAACATACAGAGGGCGGAGATTTCCGACAGGCCACTTACCGTGCAGTACGTCAGGGAATGCGCAGCGGAAAGAGCATTCTCTTAGAACCATGGTTTTCCTTCCGACTGGAGGTGCCTACGGAGAATCTTGGCAGAGCCATGTCGGATATCACGAGGATGAACGGAAGCTTTGAAGCACCGGAGACAGAAGGCAATAACAGTGTGCTGACGGGAAGTGTTCCCGTGGCTTCTATGGGAGATTATGGAAAAGAGGTGGCATCTTATACCAAAGGTCATGGGCGTTTGTCCTGCACACTGAAGGGATCTGACCCCTGCCATAATCCGGAGGAGGTAATGGCAGAGATCGGCTATGATCCGGAAGCGGATGTGGTCAACCCCACCGGATCGGTATTCTGCGCTCATGGTGCCGGTTTTCAGGTGTCCTGGGACCAGGTGCCAGAATATGCCCATGTGGAGAGCGGCTGGAAGCCGGAGAAGGAAGGAACCAAAGATGCGGACGGCATTTCGGATGCGGGACTGCAGGCAGTAAACAGGCAGCAGGGCGCTATTCGTCAGACCGGGGGTGGTGTAGAGCGGATTATTTCTCAGGAAGAGATCGAAGAGATCTTCCGCCAGACTTATGGGAAAAAGGCGGAGGATCCCCACAGATTCCGCAGATACCATACTTCTTCCGGAAACCGTGGCAGCTATACGGGCAGCTTGGCGGGAAGTGCCGGTGACACCGGTATGCGGAAGGTCGTAACGCAGGAAAAACCGGAGGAATACCTTCTGGTGGACGGTTATAACATTATTTTTGCCTGGCCGGAACTGCGGGAGCTGGCGAAGATCAATCTGGACAGTGCCAGGGACAAACTGATGGATATTCTGTGTAACTATCAGGGATATCAGGGCTGTCGCCTGATCCTGGTCTATGATGCCTACAAGGTGAAGGACAATCCCGGCTCCACCATGAAATATCATAATATAGAAGTGGTCTATACAAAAGAAGCGGAGACTGCAGACCAGTATATCGAGCGCACGACCCATCAGCTGGGGGCTAAGCCGCAGAAATACCGGGTGACGGTGGCAACCTCCGATGCACTGGAACAGATGATCATCTGGGGCAACGGTGCCACCAGAATGTCCGCACTGGGGCTGAAAGCAGCGGTAGAGGCAGCAGGTGCCGAATATTTTAAATAAGAGAGTTTTATTGGACTTGAAAAAGCGTAATCTATACCTGTCAGGACGGGAAAATAAGATTTCCGACAGAACCCTGAGCACAAAAAGCAGAAAAAGAGGTATGGGTTATGAGAAGACAGTTCGTTTCCAATGTGGCATTTTACAGTACTACCGCAGTACTTATTCTGATCATTGTATTATGTATCGGCGCAACCGTGAAGAGCGAGAGCCGGGATGAGACGCAGCGCATGGAGAACCGGATACAGGAACAGCAGCTGATGAACGATATGAAGCAGTATCTGAATGAGAACGGTTATCGCAACAGCGGCGTGACGCTGACCTATGCACTGGAAGAAGACGGCAGTCCGGATTATACGTTTACCATTCATCATAAGAAGATCAACAGCATGAGTGAGACGGAACGGGGAGCATTGAGCGCAGAACTGGCACGGGCCTGCAACGCAGTCGGCAATTATTCGGTCTCTTATGAATATCTGCTGACGGATTTTTAGAGACTATTTACATGACTTTTTTGGAAATAAGGGGTATACTGATACCATATGCCACAGTAAACGAGGCGATGGGAAAGGAGAACGGCAGATGACATTTATTCCCAAACCACATGAGATATATAAGCATTTTAAGGGCAATCTGTATCAGGTCGTAACGATTGCGGAACATTCAGAGACCGGAGAACAGCTGGTGATTTATCAGGCTTTGTATGGAGATTTCAAGACCTATGCAAGGCCCCTTGTCATGTTTACCGGAGAAGTGGATCGTCAGAGATACCCTGAGGTGACACAGCGTTTTCGTTTTGAATTACAGGGAGCGGAGGCGGACAGACAGGCACACGAGGCGGACGCAGTGAGCGGGACACAGACGGCAGCAGTTCGACGAAGACAGCAAAGATGCCGTCGACTGCATCCCAGCCCGCAGCAGCCCAGGAAACGCCGATTGTGGCGCAGAACATAGCAGCCCAGGCAACGGCGACCGCGGCACAGACAATAATAGCACCGGTTTCTCCCGCAGAAGATGAAGAGCCCGCACTGGATCCGTTGGTACTGGAATTTCTGGATGCGGATTCCTACGAGGAGAAGCTAAATATTCTGGCAGGACTGCACCATCGTATCACCAACGAGATGATCACGACCATGGCGATTTCCTGTGATATTGAAGTAAATGACGGTGAGCCGGAAGAGCGTTATGAAGAATTGAAGAACTGCCTGCTCACCATGGAGAAGTTCGAATGCAACCGTCTGCGGTAGACTCTATGGATAAATACAATGAAAATTTAACGGATGTTAAGGAAATCTTTAGGAAAGGTGACCTTCGGGCGATTCCCAAACCACTTTTAAAATGGTATGATAATAACCGTAGGATCCTTCCCTGGAGAGAGGATCCTGCTCCCTACCGTGTATGGGTCTCTGAGATCATGCTGCAGCAGACCAGAGTGGAAGCGGTAAAGCCCTATTTCCAGCGCTTTATGGAGACGTTGCCGGATATTGCTGCGCTTGCGCAGGCACCGGAAGAGGTGCTGTTAAAGCTGTGGGAGGGCCTGGGATATTATAACCGGGTACGGAATCTACAGAAAGCAGCCATCCAGATCATGGAAGATTATGGCGGAGTCATGCCGGATTCTTATGAGGAGTTATTAAAATTAAAAGGAATCGGCAGCTATACGGCTGGGGCGGTATCCTCTATTGCTTACGGCAAGCCCAATCCGGCGGTGGACGGCAATGTTCTGAGAGTCATTGCAAGAGTCCGCAAGGATGAACGCTGTATCTCTGAGGATAAAGTAAAAAAGGCTGTGGAAAAGGATCTGTGGGAGGTCATTCCTACAGACAGGCCGGGAGATTTCAACCAGGCTATGATGGAAATCGGTGCCTGTGTATGTATTCCCAACGGGGCTCCGCACTGTGAGAATGTCCCCTACAGCAGATATGTCTGGCGTATGCGGACGGTACACAGCTGCAATATCCGAACAAAGCCAAAGCAAAAGAACGTACGGTGGAGGAGAAGACGATCCTCATTATCCGGGATGCGGAGCTGGCGGCATTGCATAAGCGTCCGGCGAAAGGTCTGCTGGCCGGTATGTATGAATTCCCTTCGATGAAAGGATATCATACCGCGGAGGAGGTCAAGGAATATCTGGCGGAGAACGGGTTGCAGGTACTCCGGATCCAGCCTCTTGAGGATGCAAAACATATTTTTTCCCATAGAGAATGGCATATGAAAGGATATCTGATCCGTGTGGATGAACTGGCACCGAAGCGTGAAGGCCCGGATTCAGCAGACTGGATTTATATTGAACCTTCGGAGACAAGGGAGAAATATCCCATTCCTTCCGCGTTTGCAGTCTATGCGAAGGGATTGAACATGAAACTGGGGGCCCGAGAGAACGATCCCGGACAGTGAACAACAAGATAGTGAAGAAAGGACAGCGATATGAAATTACTTTCCATAGCAATTCCCTGTTACAATTCTGAAAAGTATATGAGGAAATGTATTGATTCCCTGCTGATCGGCGGAGAGGATGTGGAGATCCTGATCATCGATGACGGTTCTACCAAAGACCGTACCGCAGAGATTGCAGACGAATATGAAGCACAGTTTCCTACGATTGTGCGTGCTATTCATAAGGAGAACGGCGGACATGGTTCTGCTGTGAACACCGGAATCGCCAATGCCACGGGACTATATTTTAAAGTGGTGGATAGTGATGACTGGGTGAAGCAGGATGCATATTTTAAGATCCTGGATACTCTCAGAGAACTGGCCGGCGGCGGTCAGGCGTTGGATATGCTCATCAGCAACTATGTCTATGAAAAAGAAGGCGAGCGCCGCAAAAAGGTGATCCAGTACCGTCATATCCTGCCGGTGGAGAAGATGTTCACCTGGACGGACTGCCATCATTTTCTGAAGGGCCATTACATACTGATGCACTCCGTGATCTTCCGTACCAGACTGTTACAGGAATGTGGACTGAAGCTTCCGGAGCACACCTTCTATGTGGACAACCTGTATGTATTTGAACCGCTTCCTTATGTGAAGAATATGTATTATCTGGATGTGAATTTCTACAGATATTATATAGGAAGACAGGATCAGTCGGTGAATGAGACCGTGATGATCTCCCGCATCGACCAGCAGATCCGAGTGACGAAGCTGATGATTGATTATCTGGTGGGCAGAAAGTCGGAACTGGTGAAAAACCGACGTCTGTACCAGTACATGCGCAACTATCTGGAGATCATCATGACAGTATCTTCCGTACTGTTGATCCGCTCCGGTACCACAGAACATCTGGAGAAAAAGAAAGAACTGTGGGAGTACCTGAAAGGAAAAGACAAACGCCTGTATCTGTGGATGCGTAACGGCATTATGGGCGGTACCATGAACCTGCCCGGAAGAGGCGGACGGAAGATTTCGGTAGAGGGATATAAGATCTGCCAGAAATTGTTTGGATTTAATTAGAACGGAATTGTTTAACATAGTCAAAATAGCGGATACTTCGGCGGTTTACCCGAAGTATCCGTTTTCTTCTGTTTTTCCAGCCATCTCGTCCTACATGAAGCCCCCAAACTATTGACAATACCTGTTTCGAACGTATATAACGGTTACATTTAAAACGGAAATAAAATTACGTTAAAAACGCAGAATAAAATTTAGGAGTAGTAAAATCTTCCATTATTTGGGAAGAAGGAGCTCACATGAAACGATAGATAATGACCATTGTGGCAGGAGCGGCAGTCGGTGAATCCGGATGTGTATGCCTGGATCACTGTACCGGGGACAGAAATTGAATATCCGATTTTACAGCATCATTCCGATAATTCCTATTACTTTATGCATAATATTGATGGTTCGTATGGATATCCCGGGTGCATATATACGGAGAATCTGAACAGTAAGGACTTTACAGACAACAATATGGTGATCTATGGACACAACATGAAGAACGATTCCATGCCCGTTAAACAATAAGAAATCCGAGGACAGAACTTATGTCATTTTGGAGTTATATTAAAGCAATAAGGTAGGAATAGGATTGCAGGGATTAGGTGTTCGAAAGTTAAGATGGGTGATATTGATTGCAGCAATTATAAGTTACGGTATAGAATTCAGCCAGTTATTAACAAAACGTGGACTCTTTGAACTTTTTGATGATCCGTTTCATAATGTCCTTGGAGCAATAATAGGATTTACATTATGGAGAATGATTATGAAAAGATGTTCAGAAAAATCTGAAGGACAGGCTATAAGACCAAAATAAATATATAGATGGAGTTAAAATTGATTTTAAAGCATAATGCCCAAATTTGCCAGGGACAGATTTTGCTATTTTGCCACGTTGACAATCGAGTGTCCATTTGCTATTCTCTACTCGTAAGCAGATTTTCTATTTCGAATTTCTATATCGGCGTAAGCCGGCGTCTATGACTTCAGAGGAATCCCTGCTTAATTACCCAATGATAACAATAGAGCAGGAGAAGGCGTAGAGCGAATGGAAATTTGATTTGCTGACGTTGTCAGCGTATTCTCCTGTGGCAAGTGTGAGAGGAGAATGCAAATGATAATCAGTCCTAAATGGGATTACTGTATGAAGGAATTATTCCGTAATCCGGTGATCCGAAAGTATTTTATCAGTGTGGTGTTGAATATTCCGGTGGAGATGATTCGTAGTACGCGACTGCTGAATACATACCTGTGGAGAAGATATCGTTACCAGAAACAGGGGATCCTGGATGTTCTGGTAGAACTGAATGATGATACGAAAATTAATATTGAACTTCAGGTGAAAGCAGTCAGAAACTGGGACAAGAGACAACTGTTCTATTTAGGAAAGATGCTCACAGAAGAGATTTCTTTTGGCAGAAGCTACGATGTGATGAAGCGTTGTGTAGCAATCAGTATATTGGATTTTAACCTGACGGAAGATAAACAGTACCATAAGACATATTTGTTGCGTGATGAAGAAGGAAGATTGTTCAGCAATCTGTTGGAACTGCATGTGATAGAACTGAATAAGGTCTTAATGGGACAGAACATAGATGAATGGATACGTTTTTTCAACATAAAGACGGAAGGAGAACTGGATATGCTGCGGATGCAGACAAACAATGCCGGAGGAGATACAGATAAGGTGGCGCAGCTGGATGATCCGGAAGTGCTACTGGCAATGCAGAGAAAATATGGAATGATTAATCTGTGACATTTATAAGACAATCCGTTTGCAAACCGGAACTCACCAACAATTACACAACGCAGAACGACAGATAACCGGAGAAACTTATGTAAAAAGATTGTCCGGTTATTATGAATTTGTGTACAGAGAGGAAAAAATGAGAGCAGATAAAATAAAAACTATAATTGGCAATATCAATGACTTACCTTATAAGACCATCTTGTTTGATGGAACCTGGGGTGTCGGAAAGTCTTATGCGGTAAATGAGGCGTTGGCAGGAAATCCGGACGTTTGTAAAATATCAATGTTCGGAATGACAGATGCGAGACAAATATATCATGAAGTATTGTTTCAACTGGCATTGAAGAATAATGTCGGCGGGAAGATTGGTGAAATAGCTAATAATATCATAGAAGGCGCAGCAAAGGTCTGGGATAAAGTCGGACAGGCCCGGGATGTGGTACAAAATATAGCAAACGAAAGAGAACTATTTTTATTATTGTCCAAAGAATTTACATTCCTTCACATTGTGGTCATAGACGATCTGGAAAGAATGAACAGTAATATGAATTTGGAAGAGATATTTGGAATCATAGAGGAACTGAAACAATGTAATTATGTGAAAGTTATACTCGTTGCGAATACCGCAGAAATGTCAAAAGATAAAAAAGAGATATTTGACAAATACAGTGAAAAGGTAATTGAACGAACATATGCTATTACGGAACGGGCAGAGAGTGTCGGGTGGAGTAAATTGCATATCCATGCTCAATTTATTGAAAAATTTCTAAACCTTCATAAAGTGGAAAACTTGCGGACACTTGAAAAGGCGCAGCGATTTTATGATGATGTAATATTATTTGTGAAGACTGCAATAAAGATGAATTTTTGGAGGAACTGAGACTGATATGTTATGCCATCGTCGTTGAAAGTACACACAATCTGTATTATAAGGAGGATGATCCCAACAATACGGATTCGGTGAAAAAGATGGTGAGCAGTATTGAAAATACGTTGGAGCATAGAATAGGGAAATATCTTTATGGTACAAAGAGCAGTAATAATTTGACCGGAATGCTGTTGAGATACTATCAGGAGGGGACGCTTGATAAAGAACAATTAGAAGCCGAGTATCGACTGTTTCTTAAATCGGGAGATAAACCCAATTATTATAAGACAGATGCAGAGATAAAAGTAATGCTGCCGGATTTAAAAAAGGGATTGCTTCAGGCAAAAAACATTGTGGAATTAAACGAATTTGCAGATTCCTATATGGTATGGAGTGATATTCTGGAGGAAGATAATGAGGATGTTTTAACCATATATAAAAACGGGTTAAACAAAATGCTAAAACAGGCAGTCAGAGATGGAAAAGAAGAAATTTTAACGCACTCTTATGATTTATTCCATATGTCTTCAGACAAGGTGAAAATAATATACATGGAAGAAAATGAAAACATGAAAGAATTTTTGATTGAGACATATGTAGAACATTTGAGGATCACAACCCACGGGGAAAAAGCGTACCAATTTTCATATAAACTCAGAAATTATTTTAGCAACAGTTATTACCATGAGATCATAATGACAAAAGTGGATCAGCTGTATAATAAGACGTCTTTTCCTGTGGGGGACGTAGATCAGAATAGATATCATACCTGTTATAATATCATGTATTTACTGTACCATGCAGATAAGGAGAAATTTTTGAACTATTGTACTGACATAAAAAAAGATTGTGATAAGATGTCAAGACATAGGATAGAGGTTTTGTCGGAAGAGATAATGAAAGACCAGAAAACATGAGAAAAGTGATTCCTTCGTACAGTTGAAGAGGAAAACAGAAAGTGCTACAATTTACATGAAAATGCAAATTATGGCATTTTTTATAAATAACAAGGGGGACCGATATATGGCAACACAAAAGCAACAGGGTATTAAGAAGCGATTGACAAAGGGATTCACAAAAGTGGCGGTAATTGGAGCGGTAGCTGCAATCATTGGAATCGGAGCGCTTCTGATTGCTGCGGCGCAGTATGAAAAAGCACTGAATCGGTATGGTTTTACACAGGGGGATATCGGTAAGGCGATGACCGCTTTTTCGGAGAGTAGAAGTGCATTGCGCGCAGTGGTCGGGTATGATGATGAAGCTGTGATCGAAAAGCAGACAGCTCTGCATGACCAGAAGAAAGAGGCATTCGAAACTTATATGGATGAATTGAGCAGAACACTCAAATTCTCCGAGGGAAGAGAAGCTTACAATGCGGTCTTGACGGAACTTGACGGCTATTGGGAGCTGGATGCACGAATCTTGGAATTGGCAACTTCGGATGATGCGGATGGTTATCTGGAAGCGCAGGAACTGGATACGACAGATTTGACGGCTCAATATGAACAGATTTATGCAAAATTCGTTGAACTGATGAACCTGTGCGTGCAGAAAGGTGACCGTGCGGAAGCGGATCTGCGGGCAATGGAACGGAATATGCTGTTGGTGATCCTGGCAATCGTTGTGGTTTCTTTCTGGAGTTCGGTGATCCTGGGACGAAAAATGGCGCAAGACATAGAAAAGCCCATGATAGCATTGGCAGATCGTCTGCAGACCTTCGCACAGGGAGATTTAAACAGCGCATTTCCGGAGTGTGCAACGGAAGATGAGATTTCTTATATGATACAGGTGGCAAAGGGAATGGCATCGGATCTGGATATGATCATTACGGATGCCGGAGAACTTCTGGGACAGATGGCAGAGGGAAATTATGCTATCGGCACTAAGATTGAGGATAAATATGTAGGACAGTTTGTGGCATTGAAGGATGCCATGCGTAAAATGAACCGTCAGATGAACGGTACGCTGCATCAGGTAGAAGAAGCTGCAAAACAGGTATCAGCCGGCGCTGAGAATCTGGCAGAATCTGCCCAGTCCCTTGCGGAGGGAGCTACCGATCAGGCAGGTTCGGTGGAGGAACTGACAGCAACGATTACAAATATCGCGGATGCAGTGAACCGTACGGCGGGTGAATTGCAGAAGACCACCCGGAAGGCGGAAAATTATGCACAGCAGGCGGATGCCGGACATGCACAGATGAAATCTCTTATGGAAGAGATGGATCGAATCAACGATACGTCCAAAAAGATTCAAAATATTATTGCAGAAATCGAAGACATTGCCAGTCAGACCAACCTGCTGTCATTGAATGCCGCAATCGAGGCTGCCAGAGCTGGGGAAGCAGGAAGAGGCTTTGCTGTTGTGGCAGAACAGATTCGCAAACTGGCAGAACAGAGTGCACAGTCCGCAGTGGATACCAGAAGTCTGATCGAAGGCTCTCTGCAGGAAATTGAGAGGGGAAATCAGGCCGCTGAAGCGGCAGCGGAATCACTGGAGCAGATTGTGACCGGAGTTAAGGAGATTGCAGCAGATTCCAGGAGACTTAGTGAAGAATCAACAGCGCAGGCACAGGCAATGGAACAGGCAGAAGTGGGAGTGACTCAGATTTCGGAGGTCGTACAATCCAATTCCGCATCTGCGGAGGAATCTTCTGCAACCAGCGAGGAATTGTCGGCACAGGCATATTCCTTAAATGAAGTGGTAGGCAAATTTACATTACGCAGAGATTAAACTATTAGGAAGAAAATAATTGTTTATGAAATACCGATTTATCAGGCATTGGAAACGGATGCAAAATAAATCGGTATTTTTTTACCTATAACTTTCATTATGACTGAAACATTCATTCCTTCAATATCCTTTAGAATTGTAGAGGTAGGAAACAGGAGATGAGGGAATGAGTCAGAAACATTCGGAACAATATAAAATTATAGGACAGGCGATTAAAAAATATCGAAAACAACGAGGACTTACACAGGAGCAGTTGGCGGACAGAGTAAGTATTAGTATCAGCTATCTCACCAAGATCGAGGCACCGAATTGTGACCAGCCGTTTTCTTTGGAGGTAATATTTGATATTGCTGAAGTGCTGGAGATACCGGCACATGTATTATTGGAGGATTTATAATTTTGTGACAGAGATGAGATTTGCAGTAAGAAAATCTACAGCGTTTGTGAAAAACAAAAAGCGGAAACACTGTAAAATCAATGTTTCCGCTTCTTATATGAGAGCTGCTGACGGGAATCGGACCCGTGACCTCCGCACTACCAATGCGACGCTCTACCGACTGAGCCACAGCAGCATCACGTGAC
>ERZ859980.950-NODE-950-length-13955-cov-1.293813_pt1 | contig 13955 bp, 18 predicted proteins | sample MGYA00509984_ERZ859980 | MGnify/ENA primary metagenome ERZ859980 (study PRJEB30046, sample SAMN00715173) | human gut metagenome | study: EMG produced TPA metagenomics assembly of the A metagenome-wide association study of gut microbiota in type 2... | reverse complement strand
ATTTATAGAAAAATCAACAAAGTGCATTAGTTCATGATAAAGCGTACCTTTATCTTTTTCATGATAATTTATCGTGGTTGTCCCATCAATATATAAAGCAGCCACCCCAGTTGGTAAGTCAGAAGTATAGGATATATTTAATTCTTTTAATTTTTTTAAAAAAGAAAATTCATCTAAATAGTTTTTAGCATCTACAACTACCGAAAAATATTCATAACTTCTTGTTGGTAAGGTTCTAAAGATTTATTTTTGGTACTAGATAGGCATATTTTGTAAAGAAATCTTCATTATCTTCTTTTTCTTCTCCATATTTTGTAAATTATATGTTGCTATAACCTCTTCTTTGTTAAAGGTATTTCTTCTTTTTGATTAATGTCTATTTTATTTCCTTTTTCTATTTTATAAAGATAAGTATGAAATAAAGTTTTCGCGACAAGAAGATTATCATAAAAAATAGCTTCGTTATAGGAAATATTACTTATTTTCTCACCATTTTGATAAAGGGTTATTGCCCCTGATTGTAAAGAAGTATAGCAAAAAGAATCTTGACAAGTGGCATAAGAAAACGCATCAGAAATAATATTTAAATTTTTATCTAAAAAATAAGATTTCGAAGTTATCAAATCATAACCTTCATAAAGAGTATCATTTAAAACACTAATTTCTATATTTTCCTTAACAAGTTTTCCTTTTTCATCTAAATTTTAATACTATTTTGATCATTTTCTAAAAAATAGCCCATGATATACTGACCAACTTTTTGAAAACGGTTGGCATATATCATCTCCTCTTTAGTTTTTAAAAAACTTTTTGTTTCTAAAGAACCTACAAAAACATCTTTAAAAGGTTCTTCATAATAAAGACTACAACTATCTATTATAAGAGTACCATCCTTATTTACTAATTTTCCACCCTCTAAACAGTCTGTAAAATCCATATAATAATCATCATTAATATTTGTATGATTTTGATAAATTTTATTGTTGTAAATATAATAAGAACCATCCTTATTTTTTAATACATTATTTTCACTAATAGTAACATCATCTAAAATGATTTTTTTAGCTATTGTATTAACGATTTTATAAGTATCATCATATGATAAGGCAAAGTAAGATGGTACACCGGTGTAATTTTCAAAGTTAACATAAGAATTAAAGGATTTAGCCCTAACTTCTTTGGTTGCTAAATCAATCATTTCATTTTCTTGATTATTAAAGAAAAGAAGTAAGATATCATTAATGATTGTATAATAGGAAAGGTCTTTAGCCTGATCATTTGTTAAAGTATAAATTTCTTTTAATTCTTTATTATAAAGAGTATTGTTTATAAAGAAATATTCTTCACTATTTAAATCAGCAAAATTTTCTTCTCCTTCTAATAAAACTTCACCAGTTAAAGAAAGTATTTTTACATAAGTATTATTTTTAATGGCCAGAAGTGTGTTATTTAAAATATGATAGTCTGTATAATTTTCATTATATTGGAATAATTCTTGATTTTCAAAATTATAAAGTGTTATGCCCTTTTCGTTTTCAAGTAAATAAAAGTTAGGATAAACTTTTGCTTCTGGATTATCAAGCGTTATCATAGAAGTGATATTTAAAGTTTCTTCATTGATTTTTTTATTTTTAAATAAATAAAAGCCACCATTTAAAAGAACTATTCCTATTAAAATGATGGTTAATATTAAAATTATTTTTTCCTTTTTCACAATAATCCCTACTCTCTAGAACTATTGTAGCATGATTTTTAAGATAAAGCTTTATTATTTACATAAAGTGTATACCCGTTGAAATCGATATTACTATTATCCGTAAGTTCATTTGCCAAAGAGGTGACAGAGGTATCTCCAGTTAATTTAATTTTAGAAATTTTATCAAGTTTTAACGTAATTTCTTTTGCTGTGTTATCTTTGCTAATAACCCCTTATTTTTTCGTAAATACTCTCTTTACTTAAAACTTGATGCGGATTAGGAAAGAAATATTCTAAAAGTAAAAATTCTTTTCGAACTAGGGTGACACTTTCATGGGTTTTAGTATGCGATAAAGTAAGTTTTTCCGTATCTAACTCTAAGTTGGCAAACGTCATTTTATTATTTACTATACGAGTTGGATATTCACACGAGCAATAACCTCTTCAATGTGAAAAGGATTGGTAATGTAATCACCTTCTAAGGCTTATTTTAAAATATCAGCTAAACTTTTTTCATCTTCAATAATTGATATTTTCACATTTATCACCTTTTGTTTAAAATATTTTTCCTCTATTAATGAAACAGTATCAATAGCCGGTTCTTCATGTGGATGGATTTTCCCAGTTATGTTAATATTTTTTTAATTTATCAATATGGCAAAGAAAAGCCAAGATTTCTTCTTCGACACATTCCAAAGTATTTAAACTTTCTATATTTTCATTGAGTTAAAAGGACCTAAAGAACTCATAGAAGAAGTACAACAAGAGTAATTACCCATTATACCAACACCAAACTTACATATGGCAGCTCTTATCTCTTTGACATTTTCTTTTAAATCCAAACAAAAATTTTCACCTTTCAATAGCAATGTTCATTAAGAATACCTCTATCTTTCTTCTATTTTTTCAATTAGCTTTGCACTTTCTTCTCTTAAGGACATGATATAAGAAAAAAGTAAGTCATAATAGGATTATCGTCTGTATAATGTGTTAAAATTCCTAAGGGAACGTTAAAATCATCTATTTTTTTATTTTCCAAATAAAATAATTTAATAAGTTCATATAGTTTTTTTATGATTTCTTCCTTTTTATCATCAACAGCTAATTTTTTAAAATTTCTAATTAAATTATTATATTGTTCTTCCATCTTTCTTATCCCTACTTTCTTCTAAGATATTTTTAGCATTTTGAAAATGACTATTATCATTAGCAAGTTCATCTAATCTTTTATATAAATCTTTTTGAAAAACTTTAAAATAATTACAAATAAATTTGGCTTCTTCATTTTCTTGTAAAGCAAGTTCTATTATTTCTTTTTTATGAGAATCTAAGTACTTGCCAATCTTACCACCCTTCATTTGAATTCTGTCACTAATATTATGATAATTAGTTATTTTATTAGGGTGTGAGCGCAAGTAGTCCACAATCTCTTTTAAGGCAACATCTATAGTTACGATTATTTTTTTATCAAACCAACCAAAATAATTATAGATAAATTTAGCCTCTTCGTTTTCTTGCAAAGCAAGTTCACTAATTTTTTCTTTATTGCGTTTTAGATAGTTACTTATTTTGCCTCCTGTTGTTTTTAATTTATCCTCGATTATATCAGGGCTTGATATTGGACTAGGTTGATTTTGTAAGTATTCCATAATTTCTTTTAAAATATCGTCCATGGTGATTTTTTTGTCTAACCAACCAAAGTAATGGCAAATATACTTGGCATTTCATTTTCGTTGGCCTGTTCGATAATTTTTTCTTTATTATTAACTAAATAAATGCTCATTTTACTTCCTGTTATTTTTAATCTATCATCTATTGTTCTAGGACTTGTTATTGGCTTCGTTTGATTTTGTAAGTATTCCGTGATTTCTTTTAATATATCATCCATACTTATCTGTTCGTTTAACCAGCCAAAGTAATCGCAAATATACTTGGCATTTTCATTTTCGTTTAACTGTTCGATAATTTTTTTTCTATTATTGTTTAAATAAACGCTTATTTTACCTCCTGTTGAATTAAGTCTTTCATCAATGGCACTGTAATTGGTTATTTTATTAGGCTGGTTTTGCAAGTACACGGCTATTTCTTTTAAAATAATAGCCTTATTTGCATTTATTAAATCATCGGTTTCTCTATATAGGTTGTAAAGACTTCTTAATACGCCTGTTATAGATAATTTAGAAAATAAATCTTCTGAGGAATCCATTTTTTTCTGGACATAATCGTTATCTTCTTTAGGAAATTCATAATTCCACAAATCAAATTCACTACCTACTTGAATAATTTGCTCAATAATTTGTTTTCTTTTTACAGTTTGTATTTCTAATTTTGTATCGTCTATAAATTTAGAATATTGCCGTTTTATTTTTCGTAAAAAAATAGCCATATTACTTTCTTTTTGATCTGAAACACGAATATCAGGCATTTTATTAAAATGCCGAATCCAAGTGGCTATAGATTTTAATCTGCTTAAATCATCTTTTTCTGGTTCTAAGTCTCTTAAAAAATTAAACTTTAAAGTATTATTAACTAAATCTATAACAAGAGGAATTCTTTCCTTATTATCTTCACAAATAGCACTGATACACCTTCCAAGTTGTTGTAAAAATAATATTTAGAGTCCTCATTTAAAGGTCGAAACCAAATAATACCATCTATTTGCTCTATATGGACACCTTCGTTTAACATATCTATAACAAACATAAATTTTTTCTTGGATGATTTTGAGGAATTAAAGTTTGCTAAATTTTTGGCATTTTGTTTTTGGGAGTTATCCGATAACATACAATACGTTTCGATTTCATCTTTTAATTTATTTTTTAAAATAGATGCTATTTTAGTATCAATAAGAGGTGTCCAATTCATATAGTTAATAATGGCCAAAGCCATATCATTGGCGAATGTTTGAAGGGCATTAGGCATATTATTTATGTGTAATTTGACAAGCAATAAGATATTTTCTTTTTCCTCATTTAAATAGTTCAATTCTTCTTTAGATAGTACTTCTTTTTGATTAATCTTATGATATATATTTTGTAATGGTTTGTGATGCTTTTTTAAATATTGTCCCGAAAATAATAATTGATTCATTAAATTTTGATAAGCTTTTATCATACTTTGAGCTTGCGTTTCGGTTAGTTCTTTACCGGATTCGGTATTTGTATAAACCCCATTTTTCTTTCTAGCCACTGGAATAAAAACAATATATTTACCATCCAAAGACAAATTTTCATTTAGAATTTTATCAATGCCATCACTTCATTAATCTCTTTTCTTATCCTTTCATATTCACTTTTTTTGGATTTTTTTTTGCTCTCATCTATAATATCATCTATTTTTAATTCGAGTTCATCCAAACTACCATCTTTTATAAGAGAATATTCACAATTTATAACTTTTGGATTGTGAATAATTCCTCTTTCTATCGCATCTAATAAATCCATATTGTAAGATAAGTGTCTTTCTGCTAAAATTTCTTCTTCGGTGTAACCATATTTTTAGCAAAAATCTCTGTCATATCTCTTTTATCCGTATCTCTTTCTGGGGTTGCCGTCATACCGAGTACTTTAGCTGTCTGATTTTCTAATAATTTATCTATACTTTTTTGCCATTCACTAGCTCCTGCCCGATGAAGCTCATCTAAAACAATAAAATCATATTTATTGTTGATGATATCAGAGTTACCTTTTCCCTGGTTCAAATACTGATAAGTACATAATGTCAAATTAGGGAAAACACTTTTAACAATTTCTTTATCACGATAATAAAAAGGATAATTAGAACGGTAATTTAGAGCAATAATACGTTCTAATTGGTTTAAAATATATTCATTTGGTGCTAAATAAAGCATGCGTGCATGTTTATTTTTATCTAATTTATTGATTTCGGTTTCCATATAGTGCATCTCAGATAAAGAAACATAGCTTTTACCTGTGCCGGTTGGTAAAATGACTGATGTAAAATCATGATATTTGTAAGCTTCATTGATATTTTGAATAGCTTCTCTTTGATAGGGTTTTAAAATAATTTGAGTATTTTTGATTTTATTGCATCCAAAAAATTCTTCTAATTCATCTAGGGATACGCAATTGTTTGCATCCACTTTATCCATTTTCCTAATAATCCACATTAAAAATATGTTAACTATCGCCTTATCATCAAATTTTTTTTCTTTCAATTTATGATAAATTTTTCCTAAACTATTTTTAGGAAAACTATTCGTTAATAGTAATTTTTTTTGACTTTCGCTTAAATTTTCCTGAACATTATAATAGGACCAGTCAATTAAACCAAAAAGATTATTTAAAAACCAAGCATCAAATGATTGCTCCTCTTTATAATTACTCACAATCAAACTTTGTAACTCTGCAAAAGGATTTTGCAACACGTCTTCCAATTTAGAAATATCCATTTTATTTACATAATCAAGTAAATAACGTTCACTTTCTACTATTTGTAAATTTACAGATTCACTTAGCCTTATATTGCCTTTACTAGAGATGCGGTTCGTAAGTCCACTTTCAATACCGTAAGTCTTTTCTCTCATCTTTTCGATAACAGCATCATATTTTCTATCATTGATGATTTCTTTCAATAAAGAAAGACTTTTTTCTTTTCGAAGTTTTGATTTAACGAGGGTATACGTTTTCGTGTAGGTAGTAATAGCTTTTTGATAAGACATTCGACCTTTAGTAAGTTCATAAACTTTTTCTAAATCTAAACTCTTTTTAAAAGCATTCGTATCGTATTGTTCTAAGTCAAAATGAGTAGTCATTTTAACACCTTCATTTATTTTCTTGATAACTTCTTCTTTGAGTTCTTTTATAAGAGGTGTTTCCTCTAACTGTTGAAGTAAAGATAAAACATCCATAATTTCAGGACTTACTTCCTTAATACCACCTTCAACATCATTGTAATGGATAAATTCTATAGAAGAAAACGCATTACCAATGGTATGAATTAAAAAACGATTGCCAATTTTTTTCAACACTGGATGGTGTCGATTCATAATATCCATTTTTAAATAAATTTTATTTTTCAAAAAATTTTGTTCTTGATTAAGAGCCCCATAATTTAATGAATTTGTTATTTTGTCTAGACCTCCTACAAAAATGCTATCTGATTCGTTAACATAATCTTTGGTTATCATTTTTCTTACCTTATCCAATTGTTCTTCATTACTAGCATTATTAATAAAATCAAAATAATATTTGACAAGAGCATCTTCTTTCTGGTTTTGCTTTAAACTGTGATAATAATCTTCTAATTTTTGATTTATTTGTTCAAGCATGTATTGCCCAGCAAAAATAAGTTTTTTGTCGGCTTCATCTTTAGGTACTTTTAACATAACATATTTATCGTGAAATACGTTGCGTCCATAGTCTAAAGCAACATTGGCATTTGTCGAAAAAGAAATACAATTAGTATGTTTATTGTAATTCATTTTAACATGTTCTAACATCTGCTCTAAAGATAGGGCATCGCTCTTTTTAAAAATAGTTTCACCATAAACTTCTCTATCTGTGACAAGCTTTTTTAGATTTCCTTTTTCATCTACAATTGTCTTATTTTGGATTAACTTAATATCTCCATCTTCAAGAGCTCTAAAAAAATAATAATTTTCTTCGTCACTAAAGACATTGAAATGATTAATATCAAAAACATTTTTTATCATCGTTCCACCCACTTATCATCTATATTTATTATACAGTTTGCGTGAAAAAAAGCCAAGTTTTTATCTTGACTTTATTTTTTTCTAGCTATGATATTAAAATAATGCCACTTTTTATTGTCCCTTTCCCTTACATACTCCTTTTCATCTAAAAGAAGTATCTCATATTTTGAAAGTTTTTCTAATACCTCTTTTTTAGTGAAAGTGTTTACCGAATCTAACTTTGCCCAAGCATCTCTATTACCAAATAATTGGCCAACAAAATAGCCATTATTATTTAAAGAAGAATAAATTTTATCCCATAACTCGTCAAAATATATTGGCTCACAAAAAGGGATGCTAAACATGGCTATTACACAATCAGCCTGAGGTAATATTAAATTTTTAAAATCACTTTCTATAAAAGAAACACTATTTTTTTCCTCTTCTGTTAATCTATCTAATATAAAAGATTTGTTTAATTGTCTATCAACCGCTGTGACTTATAACCCTTTCGTAAGAGATAAACCGATTCATTACCGGCACCACAACCTAAATCAACAATCGTCTTTATATCATTATATTTCGTTAAAAATTCTATTAATAAACTAGATACTTTAGCATTTAAAGTTCTATTTTGATAATTACGCCAATCTTTATTTTGCGTACTTCACCTCATTCTAGTGTTACTACATCTAGATTATACTATAAAACTTAGTACTTTTATTTACACAAATTGAATTCTCATTTAATTGAAATTTTTTAAGACATCTAATACCGTCTTGTCTACGAAACTTTCGACAGAAACCACCATAAATTTTACAGGTCTAGAGTTACTGCTCCCCGAATAAATAATATATGAAGTTATTTATTATCTTCTCTTATAATGATATTCATCATCTTGTATATGAACAAAGCCAGAATTCATAACGGCCGTTTTAGATTTAATATTATCATCATCAACTCTAGAACAATCTCATTAAAGTTTTGATATTTATTAAGTAAATACTCGCTAAACTCTTTTTCAAATAATGTTCCAAAACGTTTTCCTCTATACTCAGGTAATAAGCCCAAACCTATTTCTATTTCTTCCGGAAGCATAACACCATTATATTCTTTTTTAGGATGATAATTTAAAAAAGCTAAACCTATTTTATTATTGTCATTATCTATAATAAAAACATTTGTGATATTATCTTTCTTATTTAATTCTAAATTTCTAATAACAAATCTAGATACATTGCTTGATACTAATTCACTCCCAGGGGATGAATAAAATTATTTAATAATTTTATATGTTCAATATTCTCTAAATCAAAATTTATTATTTTAAAATCTTTCATAATTATTTTCTTTCTAAAACACAAAGGCATTCTACGTGCTTACTGTAAGCAAACATGTCGTAAAGCTTTATGGATTCAATTTCATAGTATTTGGTAAACTCTTTTAAGTCTCTTACTAAGGTTAAGGGATGACAAGAAATATATAAAATTTTAGGAATATTAGCATCCACAAGTGTCTTTATAACAATAGGTTTTAAGCCACTTCTTGGTGGATCTACTAAGGCAAGCGTGATATCATGATGTACTTTAGGTAAAATTTCTTCTACTTTGCCAACGTTAAAAGAAACATTTTCAATATGGTTTAATCGAGCATTTTCTAAAGCCATTAAAATAGCTTCTTTGTTTTCTTCAATACCAATAACACTCTTTGCCCTTAAGGCTAAAGGAAGGGAAAAGAAACCTACTCCACAGTAAAGATCATATACTTCATCTTTAGACCTCACATAATCCATGACATCTTCTTTTATCTTTTCAGAAATATAGGCATTTACTTGAAAGAAGGAATGAAAAGAATAACGATAATAAATATTTCCTCTTTGTTCTTCTAAAATATTGGTCCCATAAACCAGTTTATTATTAAGTAAAATACCTTTAATCGAGTGCTTTTTCGTTAATTGTTCTAAAATAGAAATTTTATCTTGGGTTTTAATATTTAAAAGCATATCCCCTTTACTGTTTGTTTGAATGACAAGTTCACCATTTTGAAAATGAAACATTGAAAAGTCTTTTAAAAGACTCTCAATAAAAGTACTTAACAAAAAGCAATTTTTAATGGGAATGAAACGATGACTTTGTTCTTCATAGTAACCAAACTCTCCTTCTTGTACCTTTAAACTCACTTTATTACGATAACCTAAAACAGGCCTTGAAGGTTCTATTTCTAAAGAAGAAAAAGAAAGATTATTATGTTTTAATAAATCACTGATAATTTCTTTTTTATACTTTAGGGAATTTGCATAGGAAAGATGCGAAAAAGTACAACCACCACAAAGACTACTATAAGGGCAAAAAGAAGGAATTCTTTCTGGACTTTTCTCTATTATTTCCTTTAGTTTAGCAATATTATAATGCTTTTCACTCTTTTCTAAACTGATATCAACAACTTCGCCTTTTAAAGTTTTAGGTACAAAAGTTACTTTGCCATCGATATGACAAAGTCCTCTTCCTTCATAATCAAATTTTTCAATACGCACTTCCATAAAATCATCGCTTTCTTTTTAAAAGAGTATCATATGAAAGCTTTTTTTTCAAGAAACGCATAAATTTTTTATCTTTGTTTCATATTAAAAATGGTGATATCTATGCAAAACAAAATTTTAGGGCAAATTGAAAAACAATTTGAAAAAAATACTGATTTTGTCGTAAAAAAAATCAAGATAAACTACCGGACAACATTATATGTTTTATATTTAGAAAGTGTCACTGGTAGTGATAAAGTTAACGTTATATTTTAAAAAACATTACTCTTTTAACAGCCTTAAAAAAGAAATCATTTAAAGATATTCAAAGTTTAATCCCGGCACCTCATACTTTAATTTTAAATAAAATAGATGAAATCGAATTTTATATAACCAATGGCTTTACTATTGTTCTTAAAGGTAGTGAGATTTTAGCCTTAGAAACCAAAGCAGACATTACAAGAGGAATACCAGAGGCTCAAACAGAGCAAGCCGTATTTGGGCCTAAAGATGCTTTTACAGAAAATATTCAAATTAACTTAGGTCTTGTTAAAAGAAGAATTAAATCTAGCACCTTGAAAGCCTTAAATGTCGTCATAGGAAGAAAAACTAATACAACTTTAAATATTTTATATTTTGATGATATTGTTAAAAAAGATAGCCTTGATAAAATTTATAAACAACTTAAAAAAATAGATATTGATGGTATTATTGATTCCGGTGTTATTGCCGAATATTTAGAAGAAGAAAACAAAACACATTTTCCCACAGTTATAAAAACAGAACGACCTGATTATGTATCTAGTGCTTTAATGGCTGGAAAAATAGTTGTTTTAGTAGATACCTCTCCTTTTGCCCTTATATTGCCAGCCTTTTTTGGTGATTTTATTAATCCGGTCAGTGATGATTATCGTAAAACAAATAATATTAATTTTTTAAAAGTATTACGTTTTATGTGCTTTTTTATAACAATGATGGCACCTGGTCTTTACATTGCCCTTATTAATTATAATCCCGAAACCATTCCCTCTTCTTTACTTATTAACTTTGCAGCCCAACGAAATAATGTCCCTTTTCCCACTTTGGTAGAAGCTATTTTAATGCTTTTTATTTATGAAATTTTAAGAGAAAGTGATATTCGTTTTCCTAACACTTACGGAAGTGCTATTTCCATACTTGGGGCTTTAATCCTTGGTGAAGCAGCCGTATCAGCAGGTTTTGTTAGTCCGATTATGATTATTGTCATTGCCTTTACTTTTATTACAAGTTTAATATTTACTGAAACTGAACTTGTTGATGCTGCTCGTTATTTTAGAATTATCTTTCTTTTTGCCGCGGCTTTATATGGCCTTTATGGCATTGTTTTAGCTTTTATTTATTTTCTCATTCATGTCATTGAAATTAAAACCCTCGATGAACCTTATTTTTATCCTCTAGCCCCTTTTGACCTCAAATATTTAATGCAAGGTCTTCTTAAAAACAATTTTTCTAAAAACACCGAAAGAAGCGCTTTACTTACCGAGCAAAACTTTACGAAACAAAGGAGATTAACCAAATGAAAAAAATATTTTTTATTCTTCTTATTCCTCTTTTTTTAGGAGGTTGTTATGACTATCAAGAATTAAATGATTTAGCCATTATTTCGGGGATTGCCATTGATTATGAAGATGATTATGAGGTTACTTTTGAAGTTTTAGAAAGTCAAAAAGAAAGCAACGAAAAAGCATCTTATGTAAAAGCAACTGGTAAAACAATTTCCGAAGCCTTCGCCAAGGCTAGTTTAAAAATTCATAAAGAAGTCTATTTTGCCCATGTTAAAGTGATTTTATTTAGTGAAGAAATTGCTAAAAACTATATGCAAGATGTAACTGATTACATTTTAAGGGAACCCAATATTAGAAATATCTTTTACCCTCTTATCGTTTTAGATGGAAAAGCATCTTTAATACTTGAAAATAAAATGAAGCCTCTCCAGTGACATCTGTGGTCTAGAAAAAGCTCTTACCAATAATCGTTCTACGCCCAAAATAGCAATTAATATGGATTTTGAAACTATGATGAATAACTTTGTTGACCCTAAAAAAGATGCTTATTTAAATACAATAAAAAAAGATGAAACAACTTTTGCTCTTTCCGGAATGGCCTTATTTAAAGGCTATCAAATGGTTGGACAATTAAATGAACAAGAAACTTCTTTATTTAATTTACTTAAAAATACAAGTGATAATACTTTTATTAAAATGGCCTGTCCTTTTAAAGAAGATAAAACTATTACCATTGATTTATATCATAATCGCGATACAGATATAAAAGTAAAAGAAGATAATATTGTTATTAATTCTTCTTTAAAAGGAAGTGTTATTGAAGACAACTGTGAAATAGATTTTCGTACTTCTTCTAGTTATGAAGAGTTAAGTCATACTTTTAGTGACGAAATAAAAAAGGAAATAAATCATTTAATAAAAAAAATTCAAAATCTCCAAAGTGATGTGTTAGAATTTCAAAATATTTATTATCAAAAAGAAAGGGAAGAATTAACAAATTGGTATTTAAAAGATACGTTAGTTAATATCGATTTAGATATCAATAAAAATGGGTTAATTTTTAAGGTGAATCCAAATGAATGAACGTAAAATGTTTATTTTATCTTACTTTCTAGGAAGAGTTTTTTTCTTAGGTTTTGGCTTTTCTTATCTTTTAAAACTAACGGGTAAAGATGCTTATATATGCGCTATTTTAGGAACTATTTTCGGTACTGGTATTATCTATCTTTATGGGAAACTCAAAGAAAAGATTAATCTTATTCCTCTAAAAAAAGATAATAGTCTTTGGAAATATGTAATGTTATTTATCTTTTTTCTTTTTAATATTTTAATTTATACGCAAATAGCCTTTATCTTCCAAACGTTTGCTGATTCTTTTTTCTTACTTAAATCGCCTATATATTTTATTTCATTTCCTATTCCTTTTTTGGTCTTTCGAGCTTGCAAAAAAGGTTTAACTACGATTGCTAAAGTTGGTGAAATTTTAATGCCTATTTCTTTCATTTTATTTATTTTTGCAGGTCTTGGTTTAATAAAGTACTTTAAAGTAGAATCTTTTTTACCTATTTTAACAACGAATACTCCTTCTTTACTTAAAGGAACTTTATATTATACTTTTTATAGTACCGCCCCTTTTTTACTTTTACTTAACGTGGAAACTAAAAAAAACAAATACGTTTTAAAATATTTGTTTTCCTCTTTACAGTTATTATTATGGCTCTTTTCATCATCGGCGTTTTAGGGCCAAATCTTATTAAAATTTATCGTTATCCTGAATATATGACTTTAAAGAAAATTAAATTGTTTGATTTTATTGAAAAAGTAGAAAATATTATTTCAGTTGCGTGGTTGTTTGATTTATTTATGACATTATCTATCGCGGGCAATAATTTAAAGGAATGCTTACCAAAAAAGGGTTTAAAAGTCACATTCCCTATTTTACTTTTTCTTCTTTATCTTGTTACATTACTTTGTGGCATTTATTATCCCAAAGAATTACTTTTATATGAGATTTTACCGGTACTATTAGGTATATTTGAACTGGTTACATTGGGATTATTATTTCTTTATACCAAAAAGCAAAAGTAGTTATTAAGTCGTTATTTTATAATGGGAAAAATAATAAAAACAATCTTTTTGTTCACAAGTTGTTCCATCTTTTTTGTGCTTATACTCTACCACAAAATAAAAAATATTATCCTCATCATCATCTAATGTATTTAAATAACTCATTAAATTTTTATCAGAACAAATTGTCGTATATTTTCCCTTTGGACAAGTTATTATCTCAGAAACTTTAGAAGGAATTAAGTAAATTGCTTCAACATGAAGTTAGCCCACATATTTTCAAAAAAGGCGCTTTCTTTTTCATAATCTGGAAAAAGATTGGCACGACTACGATAAATGGTTTCATAATTACTTTTTCCATCTTTTAAATTATCTACTAAATCACTTAATTTAAAACTTTCTAAGTAACGATATAAATAATATGTTTCATAAATCTTAGGAGGGTCATCATATCTTAATTTTCTTGTTTCTTTATTG
>ERZ859980.944-NODE-944-length-14018-cov-1.268209_pt1 | contig 14018 bp, 17 predicted proteins | sample MGYA00509984_ERZ859980 | MGnify/ENA primary metagenome ERZ859980 (study PRJEB30046, sample SAMN00715173) | human gut metagenome | study: EMG produced TPA metagenomics assembly of the A metagenome-wide association study of gut microbiota in type 2... | reverse complement strand
CTATTTGCGTTTCACTTGTATTACGAACACATTTACCTATTCTACTCATTTAATATTCCTTTCTGTTAAAACAAAAGTTTAATATCTCTAAAACAAGAGACTTATTTGATTATCTATTTAGTCATCAAATCTGACTTTAATTGAGTTTGCATGAGCTGTTAATCCTTCAGCCTTAGCAAATTTCTGAATATCCTGACTCATTGGTTCAAGTGCTTCTCTTGAGAATGAAATAATACTTGATTTCTTAATAAAATCATCAACACTAAGTGGTGAGAAGAATTTTGCTGTTCCATTTGTTGGTAAAACATGGTTTGGACCTGCAAAATAATCTCCCAAAGGTTCAGAACTGTATTCACCAAGGAACATGGCACCTGCATTTTTTACTCTTGTCATTGTATCGAACGGATTCTTTGTTAAAATTTCTAAATGTTCTGATGCTATTTCATTTGCTGCATCAATGGCATCATCCATAGTTTCAGCAACAAGAATATAACCATAATTTTCTAAAGATTTTTCCATGATTTCTGTTCTGCTAAGTTCTTTTACAAACTTGTCTACCCACTTTGAAACTTCATTAGCAAGTTCTTCACTTGTAGTAACTAAAATTGCCGATGCAAGTTCATCATGTTCAGCCTGTGAAAGTAAATCAGCAGCAACATATTTTGGATTAGCTGTTTCATCTGCTAAAACTAAAATCTCACTAGGACCTGCAATTGAGTCAATACTTACAAAGCCAAATACTGCTTTCTTTGCAAGAGCAACAAAAATATTACCAGGGCCAACAATTTTGTCTACTTTCTTAATAGATTCAGTTCCGTAAGCTAAAGCACCAATAGCCTGTGCCCCACCAACTTTATAAATCTTATCAACGCCTGCTTCATTTGCAGCAATTAATGTGTTAGGATTAACTTTTCCATCTTTTCCAGGTGGTGTTACCATAACAATTTCTTCAACGCCTGCAACTTTTGCCGGTATAACGTTCATTAAAACAGATGATGGGTAAGCTGCCTTGCCCCCCGGTACATAAACACCCACTCTTGCAATAGGTGTAACTTTCTGTCCAAGTAAAGAGCCATCAGGCTTTGAATCAAACCAGCTATATTGTTTTTGCTTTTCGTGATAAACTTTTATATTATTTAATGATTTTCTAATAATATCTACTAATTCTTTGTTTTCTAATGAATCATACGCTTCTGTATTTCTTCTTTTGTAACCAAAATATTTTCAGCGTTAATATCCGCACCGTCAAATTTCTTTGTGTAATCAAAAATAGCCTTATCGCCATTTTCTTTTACATTAGAAAGAATTTCATTTACGCTGTCTGCATACTGATCATAGTTGTTAGGACTTCTTTTTAATAAATCCTCTAAAATATTTTTCTTTGAATCTTCATTTAATTTTACAATTCTCATGTATATCACCTTTCCCAAAACAATAATATTTTTGCTATATTGTATTTTTAACTGCAAATCCACTTAGTAATAAATTTTTAATTGTTGATTACTTCCTTTAAATCAGCAATTATTTTTCTAATTCGTTCATCTTCCATTTTCATGCTTACCTGATTAACTACCATTCTGGCTGATAATGGACAAACTTCTTCTAAAACACCTAACCCGTTTTCTTTTAGGGTTGTACCTGTTTCAACAATATCAACTATTACTTCTGACAAACCTACAATTGGTGCAAGTTCTACAGAACCGTTAAGTTTGATAATTTCTACAGTCTGATGTTTTTTATTATAAAAATAATCTTTGGCAATCTTTGTGTACTTTGAAGCCACACGAATCATACCGTGATTATTAAGCAATTCTCTTGCTGATTCAGGTCCGCATACACACATTTTACACTTCCAAAGCCTAAATCCAATACTTCATATAATTTTCTGTCTTCTTCTAAAATTGTGTCCTTTCCAACAATACCAATGTCCGCCGCACCATATTCAACATAAGTAGGTACGTCACTTGCTTTTGCTAAAAAGAAACGTAATTTCAATTCTTCGTTAACAAAAATTAATTTTCTTGTTTTTTATCTTCCATTTCTTCGCACTGGATACCTATTTTTTTAAACATTTCCATTGCTGTCTTTGCTAATCTGCCCTTTGCTAGAGCGAAAGTTAAAATCTCATTTTATCTCCTATAATCTTATGCCTTATTCGTTAATATATGTTACTTTTGTAGCACCATCCTCTGTCTTAAACTGCTTATATTCTTCTATGTCAATGTCTTTTTTCTTTAACAATAATTCAGTTTTGACACCTTTATCTCTTAATTCAGTTGCGTACACAAATGCTTTTTTTCTATATTTGGGTTCATAAATTACTACTTCATATTCGTAATCTGTTTTTTCGTTTTTACCACTGTGTGCAATAAGAATCTGGTCCATATAAATTGCAAAACCAATGGCTGATGCGTTTTTACCAAACTGTGCTAAAAGCTTATCATATCTTCCACCTGCAGCAATTGGTTCACCTGTTCCATAAGTAAAACCTTTAAAAATAATACCTGTGTAATAACCATAATTGCTAAGAGATGCTAAATCAAAACTAATATATTTTGTCACACCATATTCTTCTAATATAGCATATAATTTTTCTAATCTTCTAATTGCATCTAATGCTTTCTTATTAGTTGTTAAAGTCTTTGCTGTATTTAACACTTCTACTGAACCGAAAAGTTCAGGTAACTTTAACATAGCATTTTTTACTTCTCCAACTACAATATTTTCATCAAGAATTTCTTCTACACCAAAGTCGTTCTTATTAACAATCATTTCTCTTAATTTTTCTTCTGCTTCTTCATCAAGGCCGCTTTCTTCAATTAAACCATTGTAAAAATCTACATGACCGATTTCTACAAGAAATTCTTCAAGGCCTGAGGCTTTCAATGATTCAACAACTAAGGCTATCATTTCAGCATCTGCTTCAACAGAATCATCATTAATTAATTCGCAGCCAAGCTGTGTGTTTTCTTTTAATTTTCCCTGAAGTTCAGAATTGTTTACGTATGTATTTGCATTGTAACAAAGCTTAATTGGAACATTCACGTCCATATAATATTTTGCTGCAAGTCTTGCAATTGAAGGAGTTATGTCAGGTCTTAAAACCAATGTATTACCTTCTCTGTCAAAGAACTTATACAAATTCTTTGAAGCAACAGAACCTCTTTCTTTATTAAAAATATCAAAAAATTCAAACGTAGGTGTTTGAATGTTATGATATCCATATAAATTAAATACTTTGTTAATGTTATTTTCTATTGTTAATTTTACAGCACATTCTTTGCCATAAACATCTCTTACTCCAACAGGAGTATGTAATAATGCCTTACTCATAATTCCTCCAGTATATTTCGTTTTCGCTTTAGTGTTGTAAAGTGGTAATTCGTTACTATGTTAGTGAGTTGAAATTAATTTTACAACAATCTAAATTTTATGTCAAGTTAGTTATTTCCTATATATTAATTATATCTTTTTAGTTATCTCTTAGAGATAAATCTCTTTGAATCCCTTCTAAATAATGTACTGGTGCTCCCGGAGCACTTTTTAAAATAAACTCTTTATCAATTTCTTCAAATCTGAAACTTTTTCTACCACCATTTATGCTTCTCTCATAAAAAGCCTTAATTTGTGTAAAAGGCAAATAATAAATTTCGTTTCTATGGGAATAAAATAATATAATAAAGGATATGCCACCCTGTTCTTCAAAATCTTCCATAAACTTAACCTGATGCTCATGAATATTCATCATTGGAAAAGTATCAACAGCGCACTCTTTAGCATCAAAACAAATTGGAATTCCTTGAACAGCTCCAATATAGTCAACTGTACTTTGCTTTTCAAAATAAGCTAATGTAATATGTCTAGTTTGCTGATCTATTTTTACGGGAGTAATAGGTGTTGGTATTTTCTGAATCAAAGCAAGCTTTTTATCTCTATAATTTTCATTTGTCATATTAATCATGTCTTCAAGAGTTGAACCTCTAAGACCTCTAGACGACCAAGTACCCATTTTTCTTCCTTTCTCTATTCAAAATTGTTCATATAAAAATAAAAATTTCGTTACAATCTGTTCTGTTTGGTTTCGTTATTTGTTTTGAAAATCAATGAAATTTGTATATTCTTTTGAAGGTCTTGCTACAAAAGTTTTGTATGATAAATTCCTGCAACTACCCTCTACCTTTTCAAAAATCAACTGCCATGAATGTAACATTTGATTTTTTATACCATAGGTTTCTTTGTATTTATCGTTAATCTCTTTTTTGCCATATTTGTAATCACCAATAATCGGATGATTAATTGAAGCCAAATGTGCTCTAATCTGATGTGGCTTGCCTGTAACAAGTTTTACTTTAAGAACTGTAATTCCAGCCTGTTTAGTCCCTTCTTATATTCTAAAGGCTCATAAGCCGTTTCAATATAGTCACCATTATTTTCAGCCTGTGAAATTGTAACCTTGTTTGTTTTGCTATTCTTACTTAAATAACCTTTTATGGTCATGGACGAATCAACATATCCACTTACAACAGCTAAATAATACTTATCCATTGTACGTTCCTTGAACATTTTAGACATTATCTGTAATCCTTCCAATGACTTTCCGGCGACAATTAAACCACTTGTATTTCTGTCTAATCTGTTACAGACTGCCGGTTTAAAATTTCTAAGTTCTGCTCTGTTATCTGACCTGAATTTACTAAATAAGAAATAACGTATTCATTTAAAGACACATCGTTGTCATTTGCTTTTTGGCTTAACATTCCTGCCGGCTTATTTATGAATAAAACATTGTCATCTTCATATACAATATCTAACTTAACAGGCTTAACTATATTAGTTTTATGCTCACCTTTAAATTTTGCAATGGTGTCCTCAGCCATAAAAATTTTAATACTATCTTTTTCTTTTAGCTTATCTTTTCCATCAGATTTTTTTCCATTAAGAACTATATTTTTCTTTCTAAGCATTTTGTATATAAAACTACTTGGAGCTTCCTTAAAATACTTAAAAAGAAATTTATCGAATCTCTGTCCTGCCTGATTTTTTTCTATAATAATTTCTTTCATTTAAATTCCTTATTTTTATATTCTAATCTTATACATTGCTATTTTTAATTAAACCTATCTGCCAGATATCTCATATTATGATTTGCATTTCAGCTAAACCTTTTATGAAACAACTTTAATTGTTTAATTATCCTTATGTTTTAGTAAAAAATTAATTTCATCTTTACTTAATTCTCTATATTCTCCCGATGCCAAATCATCATCTAAAACCAGCGGTCCCATTTCCAAACGTTTTAAGTAAGTAACCCTTAGGCCGAAATGCTTAAACATTCTCTTTACCTGATGATATTTTCCCTCTGTTATTGTAACATAAGCTTTATTTTCATCTATGATTTCAAGGAGTGCCGGCTTTGTATTGTTCTTTAAGCCAATATCAAATCCATTCTTGAATTCATCAATATATTCTTTTCTTATTTCTCCATCTGTTTCCACATAATATTTTTTTGAAACATGCTTGTTAGGAGAAAGTAGACAATGGGATAATTCCCCATCATTTGTTATAAGCAATAAGCCTTCTGTATCTTTGTCTAATCTACCAACCGGAAACAAACCCTTCTTAGGCTGGACATCCATAATATCAATAACCGTTGTATATTGAAAATCTGACACAGCAGTAACTACGTCCTTTGGTTTGTTTAACATATAATAATAAAATCTATGATAATTCAAATCCAAACCATCTAAATTTACAACGTCTTCTTCCTCATTTATATGAGTTTCCGGTTTATTTACCGTAATATTATTTACTTTTACTTTGCCTTTTTTTATTAATTCTTTTGCCTGACTTCGTGAGCCAATTCCAAGTGTGGTTAAATATTTATCTAATCTCTAAAACACCAAAATGCGCTAAGCTTTATGCCTAGCGCTTATTTACCTTGTTATATAATTCAACAATTTTATTGCTTTGTTCCTTTGTGATTTTGATTTTAGGAGAATTGTCATCTGTTGTATTTTTATTTTCAACAATTAAACATGTACAGTTCTTTTCAGGTGTATGTGTGTGAAAAGTTCCTTCTTAACATTGTACAATTTCAATGGTTCTAATTTAATGGCTTCTATTTCTCCAATCTCATCACCATTTCCACCAAGAAATAATGTAAAATCCCCTTCTAAAACAACAAAAATTTCATCTGTTTCATTATGCTTTTGCATATTATCAATTCTATCTGGTTCAAGTTCATCAATATATCTTAATTCAGCGACTCTCCAACTTTCAAAATCGATTAATGGTAAATAGCCTTCACCATTAAAACTTGAAACCTCCAATGTGTCATTAAACATGTTTTCCTTCTTCATATAAAAGTTTCTCCTATATCCTTAATTTCAAAAATTATAAATTATATTTCTGCAATAACTTCTACTTCACATAAAACATTCTTTGGTAAAGTCTTTACAGCAACACAGCTTCTTGCAGGTTTTCCTGTAAAATACTTTCCATAAATTTCGTTAAATGCTCCAAAATCATCCATGTTATCTAAAAAGCAAACAGTCTTTACAGCATTTTCATAAGTTGCTCCAGCTTCTTTCAAAATAGCTCCAAGGTTCTTCATAACCTGTTCTGTCTGTTCTTCTATTGTTGTTCCAACAATTTCACCTGTTGCAGGATCAAGTGCAATCTGACCTGATGTAAATAATAAATTTCCTGTCTTTACAGCCTGTGAATATGGTCCAATAGCTGCAGGTGCATTATTAGTATTTAATTTTTCCATTATAAATTACCTTCTTTCTTTTAAACTAATAGTATTTTACACTTTATATTAATTTATATCAAGACACATACTGAATTAATATAAATTTTTATGCATATATAAACATATTATTCAAATGTTTTATGACCACACTATGGCATTTATTTAATTTTTTAAGCTTTGTGACATTTCTTTTCAATAATTTGCATAAAGTATACAATTTTCCAAATATTTCAAAATATAATATGGATTTACACTTAATTCCTCATAATTATCAGTTTTAATATATATGCCAAAATGCAAATGGACATCGAACTTGCCTTCTGTGCCAATACTTCCATAACCGGTATTACCCATATAGCCCAGCAATGTTCCGGCTTTTACCACAGCTCCTTTTTTTATATTTGAAAAACAGGACAAGTGTGCATATAAAAATAACCGCCATTATCGCTTCTAATTCCTACCCTGTAGCCGCCTTTTGGTAGCCACCCTATATTTTCCACAATTCCATCTGTAGAACTTATTATGGGATAAAAACCTGATACATTATTTTCTGCCATAATATCGCAACCTTCATGTTTATATTTTCCCATAAAATTTCTGCTTTCACCAAAGCCGTTCTCATAGCCAACCCAGTAATTTGTATTTCTGCCTTTTGCTACCGGAAAATATTTTAAATCATTGTATATTGCAGAGAAAGCTTTTAATAATTTATAATATTCCTCTTTGTTATTAAAAACAAATTGCTTTCTTATTCTTTTAATATTATTTCCATCTACCTTCGTTTTTCTCAAAGAATAATCATTCAGTAAATAATTAGCTGTTATAAATTCCTAAAATCTCTATTACTGTTTAATGAATTTTCCTTTAACTCCTTTAAGACTTTTTCATTTATGTAAGGATTCCTAAATTTATTACGTTCTACAATATTTTTTTCTATAGTAAAGGATTTACTAATTATTTTGTTGTAAACTAAAACATTTCCAATAGCAAAAACTATCACTAACACAACAATGTTTATTTTGTTAATTTTCATACTCATAAAACTATCCAAACCTAAAAAGAACACTCACATTTTAATATATGCAAGTGTTCCTTAAAACTATATTATTTTGAGTTTCCTGTTTGAAGTCTGTAATATGTTCCTTTTTGTTCCATTAATTCATCGTGACTACCACGTTCAATAATTCTTCCCTGTTCAAGTACCATAATACAATCACTGTTCTTTATGGTTGAAAGTCTGTGGGCAATAACAAATGTTGTACGACCTTCCATTAAGGCATCCATACCCTCTTGTACAATTCTTTCAGTTCTTGTATCAATACTTGATGTAGCTTCATCTAAAATTAATGCAGGTGGATTAGCAACAGCTGCTCTTGCAATAGCAAGTAACTGTCTTTGACCTTGTGAAAGGTTTCCACCATCACCTTTAATTAAAGTATTGTAGCCTTCAGGTAATCTTCTAATAAAACTATCGGCATTAGCTAATTTTGCAGCAGCTATTACTTCTTCATCAGTTGCATCTAGCTTACCGTATCTGATGTTTTCCATAATTGTTCCTGTAAACAAATGTGTATCCTGTAAAACAATACCAAGGGAACGTCTTAAATCATCTTTTTTGATTTTTTAATATTGATTCCATCATATCTGATTTTTCCATCCTGTATGTCATAGAATCTGTTAATAAGGTTTGTAATAGTTGTTTTTCCGCACCTGTTGAGCCTACAAAAGCAATTTTCTGGCCAGGTTTTGCATATAATTTAACGTCATGTAAAACAATCTTGTCATCGTTATATCCAAAATCAACTCCATCAAATACAACTTCCCCCTTCATTTCCTTATAGGTTGTTGTATTATCTTCCTTATGGTAATGCTTCCAAGCCCACATACCTGTACGTTCCTTACATTCAACGATTTCGCCGTTTTCTTTTTTACAACGTACTAATGTAACATAACCGTCATCAACTTCGGGTTCTTCTGTAAGAAGTTTAAATATTCTATCAGCACCTGCTAATGCCATAACAATACTGTTCATCTGCATTGTAACCTGATTAATTGGTTGGGCAAACTGCTTATTATATTGCAGGAAACTTACCAAAGCTCCCGGAGATAAAGTAAAGCCCATAAATCCGTTAATTGCAATAACAGCACCAAAACATGCACATAAAACATAACTTAAGTTACCAAGCTGTGCATTACAAGGTCCTATTACATTTGCAAATTTATTTGCATTATTAGCTGAATGATAAAGCTTATTATTGATTTCATCAAATTCATCTATTGCCTCATCTTCATGACAGAAAACTTTTACAACTTTCTGACCTGCCATCATTTCTTCAATATAACCATTTACAGCACCTAAGTCCTTCTGCTGTGCCAGGAAAAATCTACCTGAAAGACTTGTAAGCTTCTTTGAAACAAACATCATTAAAGCAACCATAATAATTGTGAGTATTGTTAATGGAAAACTTAATGTAATCATGGCAACAAGTACACTTACTACAGTAATTACACTATTAATAATCTGTGGTAAAGACTGACTTACCATCTGTCTTAATGTATCAATATCATTTGTATACATTGACATAATGTCCCCATGTGCATGTGTGTCAAAATATTTAATTGGAAGTGACTGCATGTGGTTAAACATTTCTATTCTTAAGTCTTTTAATGTTCCCTGTGTAACAAAAACCATTATTTCAGACTGTGCAAAGGTTGCTATAATACCAATACCATAAAAAACACCAACTCTACCCATGGCACCAAGAAGTGGTCCAAAGTCGTTACTGCCTTTTGTTATCATTGGTAAAATGTATTGGTCAATTAAAGCCTTCATAAACCATGTTCCCTGAACATTTGCCAAAACGTTTGTAACAATACATATAAGAACAATAATTAAATGTGGTGCATAATGCTTGCCCATAAACTTTAATATCTGGCCCATTATTCTAAATGGTGATCAATTTTCTGTCTAGGTCCCATCTGATGTTTTCCAGGACCCTTAACTGTTTTTGGCTGTGCCATTACATTTCACCTCCATTCTTGTCAAAATCACCATTATCGTTTGTCTGCTGTAAATAAACTTCTCTATAAATTTCGTTATTATCTTTTAGATAATCATGTGTGCCTATTTCATTTATTTTTCCATCGTCCATAACAATGATTCTGTCTGCATCCTGAACTGATGAAATTCTCTGTGCAATAATAATTTTTGTTGTGTCAGGAATTTCTTCCCTAAAAGCTTTTCTGATTTTTGCATCTGTAACTGTATCAACAGCACTTGTTGAGTCATCCAAAATCAAAATCTTTGGATTCTTTAGTAATGCTCTGGCAATACATAGACGCTGCTTTTGACCACCTGAAACATTGGTACCGCCCTGTTCAATATGTGTATTATATTTATCAGGCATTCTTTCAATAAATTCATCTGCACATGCCAATTTACAGACTCTAATACACTCTTCATCTGTTGCCTCAGGATTTCCCCATCTAAGGTTATCAAGAATACTTCCTGTAAATAAAACATTGCTCTGTAGCACAACACTAACTTCCTGTCTTACAGTTTCCAAATCGTAAGATCTAACATCTTTTCCACCAATGCTAACATAACTTTCGATTGGTTCTTCACCATCTTTTACCGCCTGCTCTTCAATGTCATATAATCTACTGATTAAGTTTACCAAACTTGACTTAGCACTACCTGTACCACCAATAATACCTATTGTTTCACCTGACTTAATTTTAACATTAATATTTTCAAGTATTGGTTTTTCGCTTTTACTGTTATATCTAAATGTTACATTCTTAAATTCAATACTTCCGTCAGGTACATCAAAGTCAGGGTCTTCTGGATTTGTATGTCAGGCTTTTCATTTAACACTTCTGCAATACGTCTTGCACTTGCCATAGACTTGTAATCATTACGAATACCATTGATAACATCATAAGATTCATAAGAATGTTCATACAATAAGCAAGCATTGATGTTAAGTTACCTGTTGTAAGACCAAGTGCTGCGTTATTACCACTTGCCACTATCATGTGTGCTCCAACCCAGCTGATTAACAATATACATGTATATACTGTTGTATCATTACCGGATTGTTTAAAGCAACAATGCCTTCAGCTTTTACAAACATTTTGTAAATAGCTTGCTGGCTTTTCCAAATTTTTTCTTTTCATGTCCTCTCTAACGTACGCCTTAACAACTCTCATGGCTGTTACATTTTCCTGAACGCTTTCATTTAAGGCATCGTATTTCTTAAATACCTGATTAAAATATTTAAAAGCGAACTTAATAATTAATGCACAAATACAACCTAAAATAATAACAGCAATTAAGTATATAGATGCTAATCGTGGGGATACCGTAAATGCCATAATCATGGCAACAATCAAACTAAATGGAGCTCTAACAGCCATTCTAAGTATCATCTGATAAGCATTCTGCATATTTGTTACATCAGTTGTCAGTCTTGTAACCAAACCTGCTGTGCTGAACTTATCAATATTAGAAAAGCTAAAAGTCTGTATGTTTTCAAACATTGCTTTTCTTAGGTTTCTTGCGAAGCCGGCTGAAGCATTAGCTCCAAATACACCACCAAGGTATCCGGAAATTAAACCTGCAATTGCAAGAACAATCATTATACATGCTGTTCTGTAAATACTGTTTAAATCACCTGAACCAATCGAATCAATAATTGTTGCCATCAAAAGTGGTATAAAGTTTTCAACAATTACTTCTGCTAACATGGCAATAGGTGTAAGAATGGATACCAGTTTAAATTCTTTAATCTGTTTTCCTAATGTCTTTAACATTTTAATCTATCCTCCTACTTAAATTCTTCATATAAAAATTTACTTTCTAATTGTTTTATGTAAACATTTTAAATCTTCTTCGTTAAGCTGACTGTCATCTAATAAATTGGCATACAATCTTTCAAGAAAGTTTTCCAATTTGTTTTTTTCATCATCATTGAAACCCTTAACCAGGATTTCTTCTGTTTTAGATTTATATAAATCTAACTTTCCTTAATACCGTATGCTTCTTTCGTAACATAAATATTTTTGAATTTCTTGTTATCCTCATCTATTTTAATGTCAATTAAATTTTTGTCCTTCATTCTATTTAAAATTCCTGACATGGTAGAATGCTTAACTTCAAATTCCTGACACAAACATTTCTGTGTTACTTTCTGGTCGGGATGATGTAATAAATACATTAATACATGCATCTGACTGTTAGTTAATCCACTCTTTTCTAAATTGCGGTCCATACGCAATTTAAATAACCTATCAATACGTTTAATCTGATGACCTAAATCCTCCATAAAAATTCTCCTTAACATAATAAAAGAGCTACTACATGTAGCACGCTACATATCGTAACTCTTTTTAATATTATAGTCAATATATTTTTTTATTTTTCAGTTAAATAATATAACAACCTATAAATAGATTATAAATCAAACTATTTATATACAGGCGCTTGTATTAAGAATTAAATCAATCTGTTCCCTTGTGTTTTCTTCTGAATATGAATTGTCAATAAATTCATCTGCCACTTTATTATATTCTTCATCAGCCGGCTGACTTTCAATAACACTGATACACTTTTCTTTAGAGTAACCTCTTGTCTGCATTAGTCGTTTAATTCTTGTATCCCTGTTACAAAAAACAAACCAAAGTTCGTCACAATATTGTTCAACTCCGGAACCTAATAAAATTGCTGACTCTACAACTATAATTCTGTTTTTGGATGACTTAATTCTTGAGACAATTTCCTTAACAGCTCCAGGGTGGGTAATACTGTTTAATTTTTCAAGTTGTTCCTTGTCATTAAAAACAATCTCCGCAAGTTTTTTGCTATCAATCTTATTATCAGCTATGACTTCAGGAAATGTTTTCACAATTTCATTGTATACATCATTTCCGGGAAGCATAACTTCTTTTGCCACCTTACTGCTTCAATTATGTTTGCCTCATAGTTATTTTCCAAATAGTTAAGTACCGTTGACTTACCTGAGCCAACGCCTCCCATCACACCAATAATCATTTTTTATATCCTTCGTTATCTTTTATATTTTAATGAGCTTCATCCCAATTGTTTCCTACTTTTGCTTCAACAAGAAGTGGTACTTCAAGATTTGCTGCCTGAGACATTTCATTTATTAAAATATCTTTTACCTGTTCCACTTCTTCCTTTTTTGCCTCGATTAAAAGTTCATCGTGAACCTGTAGAACAATTCTTGATACTAAATTGTTATTTTTTAAGGCTTTGTCCACATTAATCATGGCAATTTTCATAATATCTGCAGCAGTTCCCTGAATTGGGGCATTCATTGCTACTCTTTCACCAAACTGTCTTCTCATAAAATTAGACTCTTTTAATTCAGGAATAGGTCTTTTTCTGCCAAACATTGTAACAGAATAACCTTTTTCTTTTGCACTGTTTACAGAATTATCTAAGAACTGCTTAATGCCCGGATAACTTTCAAAATAATTGTTAATGTACTGCTGTGCTTCTTTTTTGCCAATTGATAAATCCTGACTTAAACCAAAAGAACTTATGCCATAAACAATTCCGAAGTTTACAGCTTTTGCATTACTTCTTTGTGTTTTAGTAACTTCTTCAATTGGGACACCAAAAACAAGTGAAGCTGTAGCAGCATGTATATCTTTTGAATGTTTATAGGCATTAATCAAATTAGCATCACCTGACATATGGGCTAAAATTCTAAGTTCAATCTGAGAATAATCGGCATCTACAAATACGCACCCTTCTTTTGGAACAAAAACTTTTCTTAGCTGTCTGCCAATTTCTGTTCTAACAGGAATATTTTGTAAATTAGGTTCTGTACTGCTGATTCTTCCTGTTGCAGTAATTGTCTGGTTAAATTTTCCGTATATTCTGCTGTCATCTTTTATAAAAACACTTAATCCATCTGCGTAAGTAGATTTCAACTTAGTTAATTGTCTATACTCCAGTACATCTTTAACAAATGGATAATCCGGTTCTAATTTTTCCAAAACAGAAGCTGATGTGGAAAAACCTGTTTTTGTTTTCTTACCACCTGGTAATCCCATTTCTCCAAAAAGTATTTCACCTAGCTGTTTTGGTGAATTAATGTTAAATTCGTGACCGGCACTTTCGTAGATTTTCTTTTCTAAATCAGCAATTTTGATACCAAGTTCATCGCCATATTTCTTTAAGGCCTCACCATCAACTTTTATACCAATGTTCTCCATGTTAAATAAAGCAATTGAT
>ERZ859980.943-NODE-943-length-14019-cov-1.344242_pt1 | contig 14019 bp, 20 predicted proteins | sample MGYA00509984_ERZ859980 | MGnify/ENA primary metagenome ERZ859980 (study PRJEB30046, sample SAMN00715173) | human gut metagenome | study: EMG produced TPA metagenomics assembly of the A metagenome-wide association study of gut microbiota in type 2... | reverse complement strand
ATAAGAAAGAATAGAAAGTGTGTATAAAAGTTAATAGTCTATAAGGGACTATTTTTTTCTTGCTTTCATAATAGGGTTTATTTATAATAAGGGTTATTATTAGGAGGTGCCTTGTGGAAATTTTTGATAGATTATTGAAAGTAGAAGAAACAATATATAAGTTAACAAAAGCCTATGTTAAAAATAAAAGTAATGATTTAAAAGAGTTATTAGAAGAACAAAAGAGTAAAGAGACAAGGCTTTTAAACAGTCTTAGTTATGAAGATATGGTAAAGTTAGAAACACTTTATCGTAAGAAGTATGGTCTTTGTTTTGATAAGTTTTTTGTTTTAGAAATTGTGGATAATCCTTATTTTGAAACTTGTCTTCTTAATCTTTATTTAAAGTTAAGAGAAATATATTCTTTTTATCAAGAACAAGAGTTTAGTCATTTTTCTAAGGCTGAAATTAATTCTTTTTTAAATGTTCCTTATTATCGGCAATATGTCAAAGATTATCAAGAAAAATTAGTTTTTTATAAAAAAGTATTTCAAAATTATCTTCATGAAAAAGATAAAATAACTTTTGATGATATATATTTATTAAATTCTTTAAGTGGCGAAAAAAAGGAAACTTTAGATGAGGAACATATTGAAAAATATATTTCTGAGGCTTTTAAAGAAGTTTGTTTGGCTGTTTTAACAGATAAGATTAAGCTGTTAGAAAGGGAAAGAAGTAGTATCATTAAGGCTCTTTTAGAAATTGTTCCCGTTAATAAAAGAAGTGCTTTTTTAGCTAAGGCAAGACAGAACTTAGAAGAAGATAGTCTAAAGAAGAGTTAGAAGTCATTTTTCCTTATGATGCATCTATGAATTTTGAAGTTCAGTTTCATGATTTAATGAATTTAGAACGAAAAATTTTAACAGTATATAAAGAAATTATTAAGTGTCAAACTAAAGAAGATATTAATAAAATGTGTTTTACTTTGGCTACTTATCTTGATGAGGAAAAAAGAATGATTGGTAGATTAAAAACTTTAGTGATTTTTTACTTTATTTAGAAAAAAGTATTTATTCAAAGAAGATTTTTTTCCGTGTTATTTCTTTTTAAATGAACAGTATCGGGATGATTGTTTATGTATTGACCGTCTTTTTAACTATGATCTTTCTTTAGCTAAAGAACCAGATGAAGAGGAAGAAATAAATAACCTTTTCTTAGCTGATGACGAAGATATCCGCTTAGATTCTTTAGAAGAAAAGCAAAAGGTTATGCTTGATTTTATGTTAGGTAAAATATCTAAAGAAGATTTAATAAGCACTATTGATAAACAAAATTTTGTTGAGGAAGAACATGTCGAAGAAAAGATTTGGGCTTTTTTTGAAAATTTAAAACAACGTTTTTTTAATATTCTTTATTTAACAGATGATAAGGATATGGCTTTATTGTATGCTTTTACAGATAGTAATATTACCGAAAGGTTACTTAAAAACTCTTTTAATGGAACAGATTTGTTTTTAGAAAAAGAACGTCCTTATTTTAGTGAAGAAGAAAAAAGTTTTTATTTAAGTGAAGTCCAAGATTATATTTTAGAACTAGAAGAACGTTATCCTAAATGGCAAGAATATACCGATATTTATTTAGATTGTTGTTTTGATTATTTAGGACTTAAAAAGAATACTTTAGAAAGAAAATATGGTACAATTAAAAAGCATAAGAAAGAGGATAAAGATGAATAATATAAGCATTTTAGCTAAGAATATGAATATTAAAGAAAGTCAAATTGAGGCTGTTTTAAAGTTATTAGAAGAAGGGGCAACGATTCCTTTTATTGCTCGTTATAGAAAAGAAGCAACGGGTTCTTTAGATGAAGAGCAAATAAGACAAATTGAAAAAGAATATACTTATTTACAAAATTTATTAAAAAGAAAAGAAGATGTGATAAGACTTATTACAGAAAAAGATTTGATGACAGAAGATTTACAAAGACAAATTATGGCTTGTGAAAAACTTACGGATGTTGAAGATTTGTATCGACCTTTAAAGAAAAGAAAAAGACAAAGGCTAGTGAGGCTATTAAAATGGGTTTAGAGCCTTTAGCTAAAAAGATAATGGCTTTTCCAACGAAAGGTAGTTTAAGTGATTTAGTCAAAGAATTTCCATATGATTTAGAAGTTTCTTTAACTGGGGCTAAATATATTATAAGTGAATGGATAAGTGATAATGCTTATTATCGTAAACTTATTAAAAATGAAATATTTTTTCATGGTAGTATGGAAAGTAAGTTAAAGAAAAATGCCAGTGATGAACGTCTTGTTTATAAGATGTATTATGATTTTTCTGAACCTATTCGTTATGCTAAACATTATCGTGTTTTAGCTATGAATCGTGGAGAAAAAGAAGATGTATTAGCGGTTAATCTTTCTTTTGACAAAGATAAAATAATGAGTTTATTAGAAGAAAAAATAATCAAAAATAAAGATTCTTTTGTGGTAGATGAAGTAAAAGAGGCCATTAAAGATTCTTTAAAACGGCTTATTTTACCTAGTGTTGAAAGAGAAATACGAACAGAATTAACGGAGAAAGCAGAAAGTAAAGCTATCTTAACTTTCCAAGATAACTTAGAACATTTATTAATGACTAAACCAATAAAAGAAAAAACGGTATTAGGTTTTGACCCAGCTTTTCGTACCGGTTGTAAATTAGCTGTTTTAAATCCATATGGTAATGTTTTAGAAATTGCGACAATTTATCCTCATGAACCTAAAAATGAGAAAGAAAAAAGTGCCCAAATATTAAAGAATTTAATTGATAAATATAAAGTTCAAATTATTGCTATTGGTAATGGGACAGCTTCTAGAGAAAGTGAAGCCTTTGTCGCGAGTACGATTAAAAATACACCTGTTTTATATAACTTAGTAAGTGAAGCAGGTGCAAGTGTTTATTCAGCAAGTCCTTTAGCCATTAGTGAGTTTCCCGATTTAACCGTTGAAAAAAGAAGTGCTATCTCTATTGGGAGAAGAATTCAAGATCCTCTTTCCGAACTTGTTAAAATAGACCCTAAAAGCATCGGTGTAGGAGAATACCAGCATGATGTTAACCAAAAAGAACTTAACGAAGCCTTATCTTTTACTGTTGGTAAAATCGTAAATGAAATCGGGGTTAACTTAAATACAGCCAGTGCTAGTATCTTAAAATATATATCTGGTTTAAGTAAAAAAACAATTGATAGTATTTTAAAATTTAGAGAAACAAAACCATTTACTTCTCGGGAAGAAATTAAATCTTTAAGTGGTTTTAGTGACAAAGTATATGAACAAGCAATTGGTTTTTTACGCATCATAGATGGTAAAAATCCTTTAGATAAAACAAGAATCCATCCGGAAAGTTATGATTTAGTTTCTAAACTTTTAAATTATCTTCAATTAAATATAAATGATTTAGATAAAAAAGAGTTTAAAGAAACTTTACAAAATGTTGATATCCAAAAATTGGTAGAAACGCTTGATTGTGACAAATACACTTTAGAAGATATTATAGAAGAACTTCAAAACCCTGGTCAAGATTATCGGTATAAATTAGATGATATTGTTTTAAAAAGTGATGTTTTAACTATCAAAGATTTAAAAGTAGGTATGGAACTAAAAGGAACGGTTCGTAATGTGACAAGTTTTGGAGCCTTTGTTGACATAGGTTTACATGATGATGGTCTTATTCACATTTCTAAAATGAGTAAATCATTTGTCAAAAATCCGAGTGATATTTTAAGTGTTGGGGATATCATTACTGTTTATGTTTGTGATATCGATTTAGAAAAAGAAAAAGTTCAACTTTCTTTATTTAAAGATTAGAATACTAGAAAATATTATCTAGTATTTTTTTATCTTGTATATTGCTAAACATACAAGATAACATACAGAAAAACATACAAGATGAGCGGAGAAAATAATAATATATATTTCTTTTCTTTTAAAATGGTTTAAATCGGGTTATAATAATGAAAAGAAAGTGATGTGAATCGTTATGTGTGGAATTGCCGGTTTTATTGGTAAAGATAAAAATAAAAAGAAAATTTTAAAAGCTATGTGTGATAGAATTGCCCATCGTGGGCCAGATGCCGAAGGTTTTTATGTTAAAGGAGATGTTGCCCTTGGTCAAAGAAGACTTTCTATAATTGATATAGAAGGTGGCAAACAACCTATGTTTAGTGAAGATGGCAAACTTGTTATTGTTTTTAATGGTGAGATTTATAATTATAAAGATTTAAAAAAGGAACTTAAAGAATATCCTTTTCAAACAGAAAGTGACACGGAAGTATTAATTTATGGTTATCGTAAATGGGGTTATGATTTACCTAATCATTTAAGAGGAATGTTTTCTTTTGCTCTTTATGATATGGAAGAAAAAACTTTGTTCTGTGCTCGGGATCATTTTGGTATTAAACCTTTTTATTATTACTATAATGATGGAACATTTATGTTTGCTTCAGAAATTAAGGCTTTTTTAGATCATCCTAAATTTGAAAAGAAATTTAATGAATCTTTAATTGCGCCTACTTATCCTTTAGTTTTACTCCTACAACTGAAACTTTTTTTGAAGGTGTTAAACGTTTAGATGCGGGTAATTACTTAATTTATAAAGATGGACAAATTAATATTGAACGTTATTTTGATTTAACTTTTCCAATTGAAGAAAAAGATTATGATAAAACAGTTGAAGAAATTGGTAAGGTTATGGAAGATAGTACTCGTCATCAATGATTAGTGATGTTGAGGTTGGCTCTTTCCTTTCAAGTGGTATTGATTCTTCTTATTTAGTCTCTTTGGCAAGACCAGACAAAACGTATACGGTTGGTTATGATATTCCGCGTTATAATGAAATTGATTATGCGAAAGACTTAACGGATAAACTAAAAATTAACAATACTAGTAAAAAGATAACAAAAGAAGAGTACATGAAAGTTTTAGATAAAATCATGTATCATATGGATGAACCAGCAAGTGATCCTGCTGTGGTGGCTTTATACTTTGTGGCTAACTTAGCTAGTAAAGCGTTAAAGTTGTTTTATCAGGAGAGGGAGCTGATGAATTCTTTGGAGGATATAACTATTATCGGGAAGAAGTAGACTATTCTTTCTATAATAAGATACCTTTCTTTATTCGACATGGTATTTCTAAATTTTGCTCTTTATTTCCACCCGTAAGAGGTATTAATTTCTTAGTAAGACGTGGAGAAAAACTAGAAGATAGTTATATTGGGGTTAATAAAGTTTGGAACGATAAAGAAATCAAAAAACTTTTAAAAGAACCCGTTACAATTCAAAATAAAGAAATAACAAAACCTGTATTTGACAAATTTAAAGGTCAAAGTAACATTGTCAAAATGCAAGCTATTGATATTAATTTTTGGTTAATGAAAGATATTTTACAAAAGGCTGATCGTATGACTATGGCTAATTCTTTAGAGGGAAGAGTTCCTTTTATAGATAGAGAAGTATTTAAAATAGCTTCATCTTTACCACTTAATTATAAAGTTACTAAAGAAAATACCAAAGTGGCTTTAAGGACGCTGCTAAAAAAGTGATTCCTAATGAGTCTTATAAAAAGAAAAACTTGGCTTTCCAGTTCCAATTCGTGATTGGATGAGAGAAGACGATGTATATAAAGAAATCAAAAAAGCATTTAATAGTAAAGTATGTAAAAAATATTTTGATAAAGATATTCTTATTAAAATGCTTGATGAACATAAAGAAGGTAAGAAAGATAATTATCGTAAAGTTTGGAATGTTTATTGCTTTATTAAATGGTACAATGTCTTTTTTGCATAGAAAAAGTCGAAAGAGTTTCGACTTTTTTTTGTGCTCGTTTTTCTAAATTCTGATATAATGAATACAAGAAGTGAACAACATGAAAACAATTAACTATTTATATCTTTCTTTGATGTGCTTTTTTCTTTTCTTCTTTTTAACTATTTTTATTATCAATGGTAATGTTATTTTTTTTGATGATTTAATTTATAATTTTTTACATCAATTTCCTTTAACTTCTTTTTTTAGAGTAATAACAGAACTGGGTGGTGTGATGGGCATAGTAATCGTTATGGTTCTTTATCTTTTAGGAAGCAAGTCTAAAAAAAACGTTCAATTTTTCTTAGCTTTAATGTTATTAAATACAGTGGCTAATTTTGTTTTGAAACAATTTTTTGTTCGGTCAAGACCATATTATGAAAAATTGGTATCAGCTTCTGGTTTTTCTTTTCCTAGTGGTCATACGATGGCTTCTTGTATGTGCTATGGTCTTTTCATTTATTTTTTATGGCAAACTAATATTAAAAAATTTTGGAAAATCATTGGAACACTTTTCTTTCTTTTTATTATTTTAAGTGTTGCTTTAAGTCGTGTTTATTTAGGAGTTCATTATGCTAGCGATGTTTTAGGGGGAGTTTTAGTTAGCTTATTTTTCCTTTTCTTTAGTATTTTCTTTTTAAAAACTACCAAAATGGTTAACGCCTCATCATAAAAGTTCCTTTTTCTTTAGTTGACTCACCGCCAATTCGTTGAACTAATTTTTGACTATTAGAATTTTTATCGTCAACAACTTCATAAAGTTCATTGATATCAGGATAAAGCTCAAATATTTTTTCCATAAATTCAAACGTAAGAAGAGAACCAAGGTATTGATGTCTATATTTTTCTAAAATACCTATGCTAATTTCTTGACGTTCATTTAAATAAGTAATAGAAATAAGTCCGATAGGGTAATCATTATAATAAGCTATGAAAACTTCATTTAAGTGTCTAAAATCATTAGCTTTTCTTTTATAAATACTTTCAATCATATAGTGAATATTACCGAGGTATTCGCTGTTTTGACTTTGCATTAAAGAGGTTACAATTTCTTGATGAAGTTTTCGAGAACTGTCATATTTTTCTAAGGTAAAACTATCAAGTTCCATAATATCACACCCTTATTTATATTATATCCAATTAAATGTTAAATAAAAAGAAGAAAAATTTTTACTTTCTTCTTTCTTTTACTTTCCTTTTTATCACTTGTAAATGAGGGAAGGCATGAATAAGTCTTTTTTCAAATGTCTTCATAGAGTCTTCTACTTGTTTTTTGACCATCTTTGTAATTCTTTCCGTATCGTCTTTTTTAATGATTTGTTTCTTTTGAACATCTTCACTAACATGTTGAATATTTTTAATAATCTTAAATGAAATGACATTATCAACGAAATAAACAATCAAGATAACTAGCGTTAAAGCATATAAGATAGGTATAGAAATTTTTTCAATCAGACCAAGGAAAAAGGGATTCGAAACATACATAATAATAGGCCAAATAAGCCAAAAGGTACCATGGTTTCTAAACAAATCCGTCCGTTGATATTAAAACGATATCCTGAATAGTCCCACCAACGAGTGTGAAAAATCTTTTCTAAAAAATAACTTGTAAAGTATTCTAGTAAAGAACAGCAAAGAATAATCATGATAAATAAAGTGGCCGGATCATTTAAATAACGATTTAACAAAATAGTCATAATTAAAGCTCCATGTCCATAAATAGGGCAATAAGGACCAATTAAAAATCCGCGGTTAATAAATTTGTGATCAGAAACTAATTTACATCCAACTTCTAGGCACCATCCCAAAAAAGAATAGACAAAAAATAGTAAAATATAACGACATACTATTTCCATATAAAACAAAACATCCTTTCAAGTTATGTTAATTATATCGAGAAAACTAAGTTTTTGTAAAGCAAAAAAAAGGACAAAAAAATCTTGTTTGTTGGATAAGTGGTACAGGATTGACTAATACTTGACACATCCTGAAAAAAATATACAAAAGATAAAAGAAAATGGATATAATATTATTATCGGAGGGATAAATTATGAAAAAGAAAACAGTAGCCGCTTTACTAGGAGGAGCAGCCGTTGGAGCTGGTTTAGGCATTTTATTTGCACCTAAAAAAGGTGAAGAAACAAGAGCTGAATTAAAAGCTAAAATGGATGAACTTGTTAATAAAGCACGTGATATTGATATGGATGACGTGAAAGAATACGTTGTTACTAAAACAGATGAAATTGAAAATGCTTTAAAAGATTTAGATAAGGAAAAAGTTTTAGAAATTGCTAAGAAAAAATCTAAAGAAATTCAAAAAAGTGCTAAAGATTTAGTAAATTATGTTAAAGATAAAGGAGAACCTGTTTTAACAGATGCTGCTAATGCTGTTAGAGAAAAAGCTATTGAAACAACAAAGGCTGTTTTAGAAAAATTAGAAAATACAAAATAGGGTTGTTGCATAAAATCCTAAAATTTTGTATAATATTTAAACAAAGAAGTGGTAGTTTTGAACCCTTCTTTTTGTTTTACTCTAAAGGAGAGATATAAATGAGTAATAATTTTTATACAAAATACGAATATGCTCAAAAAATGCTTGAAACAGAACTTAATATTTTAATAGATTCTTTTGAAAGAAAACATGGTTATACACCAGTTGAACATGTTAAAACAAGATTAAAAACTTTGCCAAGTATTCAAAAGAAGTTAGAGAAAAAGGGATATACTTACAGTGTAGATAATATTGAAAAACATATCATGGATGTTATTGGATTTCGAATAGTTGTTTCTTTTTTGTCAGATGTTTATGATATCGTTTCCTTAATTAGTCATTCTACTAATTTAATTATCAAACAACGAAAGGATTACATTGAAAATCCAAAAGAGTCTGGTTATACCAGCTATCACCTTATCTTATTGGTGCCTATTTATTTAGAAAATTATGTAGAATATATTCCAGCTGAAATCCAAGTACGAACGGTTGCTATGGATTTCTGGGCTAGTTTAGATCACAAAATACGTTATAAATTTAAAGAGCAAATTCCTCACGAAGTACAAAATGAAATGTTAAGTTATGCCAAAGATATTAGAGAGCTAGATCACAAAATGTACTATATGAATCAAATAATGAACAAATATCAATAAGTTCATTTTTTTGTTGTTATTTTTTAGGCTATCTCTTATAATTATAGTATAGAAATGGAGTGAAAAAGGATAATGTATTGTAGTGAATGTGGTGCTAAAATACCACCAGACGCTTCTTTTTGCGGAGAATGTGGAACAAAAGTACAAAAGAGTAAAAAAATACCTCCTAAAAAAGAAAGAAAACCACTTAGTAAAACACAGAAAATAAGCATTTTAGTCATTTTCTTGGTAGCCATCATTTTCTTTGGCGGTTATAAATATCTAGCAACTGCGATGGACCTGTGGGTGTAACTAAACATTATGTAGCCTCTTTGAAAAGTAATAGTATTGAAGATATTTATAATTCTTTAAGTATTGAGGGCGATACTACTTTTACAACGTTAGATGAATTTAAAAAGGTTTATGACGAAGATGAAAATAGTTTTAAAGACCTAAAAAGTTATACAGTAGACGAGGCCATTTATAATGATGATAAGAAAAGTGCAACCGTTCGTGTTACTATTAAAAAAAGTGATGATACTGAAAAGGTTTTAATGGCTACTGTAAATAAAAGCGATAAAAAGAAATACCTATTCTTTGATGAATGGAAAGTAGAAAGCTTAACAAGTAATGGATATTCTACAACGGGGGTGGAAATTATAAAAGATTTTCGGATTAGAGTTCCTAAAAATAGTAAATTAACTTTAAATGACCAAGATGTTGATCCTAAATTTATCGAAGAAAATACTTATGAAGATGGTATTGATGTTTATGTTATTCCTAATTTATTTGTTAGTACAATTAAAATAAAAACAACTTTACCAAATCAAATGGTAATTGAAGATGAAAAGACTTTAAATTCTTACAGTAATCAATATGAAGTAGAAGTTTCTTTACAAAAATTAAATGATGAAATGGTTAGTACTTTAAAAGAACAAGTAAAAACAGATATTTCTAATTTATATAATAATATTATTGCTAAAAAAAATTGGGACGCTGTAAAAGAAAGTTATAGTTATAACAATGTTAATTTATCTTCATTAGAAGAAGATTATATGGACTTATATGAGGACTTAAATGATGATGATTTAACTCTTAAAAAATTAGAAATTTCTAGTGTTACTTTAACAAATGTTAAATTAAGTGACGAAGGAAAGCTTGCGATAACGCTAAATATAATTATGATTATACGGTTGATTACAAAAGTTTACTAGGGGATGTTAAAACTAAAGATGGTAAAAGTTCTTACTCATCAACTATTACTTATGACTATTATGATAACAGTTATAAAATAAATGAAATTTATAACATGGTTCATTATTTTAGTACATGGTAAAAAAGAAAGGAATTGAAAAAAATGGCAAAATTTTGTACAAAATGTGGAAAGAAATTAGAAGAGGGAAAAGTTTGTGATTGTGAAAAAACAACAAGCGAGAGTGTTAAAACAGCAGTTGCAAATAATAACATGGTAAATGATTATATAGAAGTTCTAAAAGGAATGTTTACTAAACCATTAGATACTATGAAAGATTATGCCAAAAAATCTAAATTTAATTAGGACTTATTATGATTGTTTTAAATGCATTAGTTTTTGGTTTATTCATTTATCTATTTGCTAAGGAAGGTATTAACTCAGCCTATGCGATTATTTATGGCAGTTCTCCTTTATTTGGCAGTGTTACCAAAAATGTTGAAATACCTATTAAAGTTTTCTTTATCATTAGTTTATTAATGGCTATTTTCCATTTCTGTTTTGGAGGACTTCTTCATTTTATATCTGCTACAATTTTAAAAACAGAGTCAGATATTAAAAGAACATATGCTTTAATTGGTACTGCCGCGGTTATTAGTACAGTTACTACTTTAGCTAGTCTTATCTTAATGTATGTTAATATCTGGTTATGTCTTATCGTTTTATTACTTGGTAGTTTACTATACTTCTTTAATTTATTCCATGGCTTTACAGAACTTACTAAAGTAGATAAAAATAAAATCGTTTATGTCTTTACAAGTGCTTATGCGATTACCTTATTTATTGTTTGTTATGTATTACCAAAGATTTTTAGTTAAATGCTAAAAGTCTTTTTTTTAACTTTTTTGTAAAATAAAAAAGGAAATCGAAGATTTTTCTTGTATATATAAGTAGGAGGTATAAAATGTTAGAATTTTTGTTATTCATTAATCTACTTATTTTAGATTATCTTACTTTTAAAATTTACCGAAGAAAAGAAAAGTTAGTAGGAACCTTAAATTTAAGAGATTTAGATGAAGACTTTTGGCAAGATAATTATTAAAAATGATTGCAAAACCAAAAAATATTTTTTATAATAGTTTTTGAAAGCAAGAGAAAAAAGAGTAGTAATAAACCTTTTCTTTTAAAGAGAGTTTGGATTTGGTGGAACCAAACAAAGAAAAATTATGAACTTACTTTTGGATGCTTATAGGGTTGTTTTCCTTTATCAAACATAGAGTAGAAATTAAGGTGGTACCACGGGGTAAACTCGTCCTTTAGGTATTGCCTTTTTATTTTGCTAAAAGAAAAGAGGGTATATATGGAAACTTATGAAATGTTTATGGAAATAGGCTTTTTGGCTATTATGTTTTTACTAATTTTTATAATTACTTATTGGATGAATCTGAATAATTATAAAAAGCGTAAATACACATCAATTGGTGAGTTAAACTATTTATTAAAGAAATTTAATTTAGATAGAAAGAAATTGCCAGTGCGAAAAATGCTTTTAGTTTTTAGTTTGTTAGATGCTTTTATCATGGCGTTTACAGCTAGCTTTATCACGGCTTTACCAGTAAATACAGTTTTTCAAATGCTCATTGGTTTTGTTCTTTTGTTTGCACTCATCTATGCTTTATATGAAATATATGGAAGACATTTAGTAAAAAAATATAAAAAGAAAGAAGGAAAATAAAATGAATTATCAAAATATTGACAAAAAATGGCAAACTTATTGGGATACTCATGAAACCTTTAAGGCTTCTAATACTTCTTCTAAAACACCTTATTATGTTTTGGTTGAATTTCCTTATCCATCTGGAGCTGGTCTTCATGTTGGACATGTAAGAAGTTATACTGCCCAGGATGCTTTAGCGCGTTATAAAAGATTAAAGGGTACAATGTCTTATTCCCAATGGGATGGGATGCTTTTGGTGCTCCTGCAGAACAATACGCGATAAAAAATCATATTCATCCTAAAGAAGCTGTTAAAGAAAATATTCATAATTTTAAAAGACAAATGAAATCTCTAGGTTTTTCTTTTGATTGGAGTCGTGAATTTTCAACAACAGATCCCGAATATTACAAATGGACTCAATGGCAATTTTTACAATTTTATAAACATGATATGGCTTATAAAGCTAAAGTGCCTGTTAACTGGTGTCCTAAATGTAAAAGTGTTTTATCAAATGAAGATGCCGCTGGTGGGGTATGTGAAAGATGTGGAACACCTGTTGTGCAAAAAGAAAAATCCCAATGGATGCTTAAAATGGCAAGTTATTCAGAAGATTTATTAAAAGGCTTGGATGACACGAATTTTACAGAACGTGTTAAAGTAGGACAAAAAAACTGGATTGGTAAATCAACTGGCGTAGAAATGGATGTTCAAATTAAAGACGGTGGTAATTTTTCTATTTTTACAACATGCATCGAAACTGTTTATGGTATTACTTTCTTTGTTATTGCTCCAGATGTAAAATTATTAAAGAATTAATGCCACGCGTGGAGAATAAAGAAGAAGTTTTAGCGTATATTGAACAAACCAAACAAAAAACTGCCATGGAAAGAACTGAATTAAATAAGATAAAACTGGTTGTGAAGTTAAAGGTGTTAAAGCCATCAATCCTGTCAACGGTAAAGAAGTTCCTATTTTCTTAGGAGATTTCGTTTTAGGTGATTACGGCACAGGAGCTGTGATGGCCGGCCAAGTCATGATCAAAGAGACTATGAGTACGCAAAAGTTCATAACTTACCTATGATTGATGTCATTACAGGTGATACAGTGAAAAAGCTTTCACTAAAGAAGAATATTTAAATTCTAAGGCTACTCTTATTAACTCTGAAGAATTTAATGGTATGAGTGTTATGGACGCCAAAAAAGCAATTACCGAAAAACTTGTTTCTTTGAAAATTGCAAGAGAAGTTAATAACTATCGTATGCGTGACTGGATTTTCTCAAGACAACGTTTCTGGGGTGAACCTATTCCAATGGTTTATTGTGATACTTGTGGATGGGTACCTGAAAAAGAAGAAAATTTACCTATTGTTTTACCCGATGTAAAAGAATATGAACCAACCGATAATGGGGAAAGTCCATTAGCTAAAATTAAAGAATTTGTGAATTGTAAATGTCCAAACTGTGGCAAAGATGCAAAAAGAGAAACCGATGTTATGCCACAATGGGCAGGATCAAGTTGGTATTTCTTAAGATTTATGGATGCCAGAAATGATAAGTGTTTCGCTGATATGAAGGCTATGAAATATTGGAATCGTGTTGATTGGTATGACGGTGGTAATGAACACATTGCTCGGCACTTACTATATGCTCGTTTCTGGGTGCAATTTTTGTATAACATTGGTTTAGTTCCTCATAAAGAAATGATTTGGACAAGAGTAAGTCATGGTATGGTTTTAGGCCCTGACAATCAAAAAATGAGTAAAAGTAAAGGAAATGTCATTAACCCTGATGATATTGTGAATGAATATGGGGCAGATACCTTAAGAGTTTATGAAATGTTTATGGGCGATTATACTCAAGATGCTCCATGGAACACAGATTCTTTAAAAGGTTGCAAAAGATTTATTGACCGAGTTGTTCGTTTACAAGATAAAGTAACAAATGAAGAAACTTATACACCTTCTTTAGAAACACTTATTCATAAAAGTATTAAAAAAGTAAGTGAAGATATTGAAAATATGGCTTATAATACGGCTATTTCAACTCTTATGATTTTATTAAATACTTATGAAAAAGAAGCTTCTATTACTAAAAAAGATTATCAAGTATTATTAACACTTTTAAATCCTTTCGCACCACATATTACCGAAGAATTAAATGAAAAAT
>ERZ859980.941-NODE-941-length-14053-cov-1.915488_pt1 | contig 14053 bp, 16 predicted proteins | sample MGYA00509984_ERZ859980 | MGnify/ENA primary metagenome ERZ859980 (study PRJEB30046, sample SAMN00715173) | human gut metagenome | study: EMG produced TPA metagenomics assembly of the A metagenome-wide association study of gut microbiota in type 2... | reverse complement strand
ATACCGTAACCGATACCGCCGGTAGGAGGCATACCGATCTCCAGTGCGTTCATGAAATCTTCATCGGTCGTATTGGCTTCCTCATCGCCTGCTGCCAGGGCAGCTTCCTGCGCCTTGAAACGCTCTCTCTGGTCGATGGGATCATTTAATTCGGAATAAGCGTTACACATCTCACGTCCGTAGATGAACAGTTCGAAACGCTCTACGTAATCGGGCTTGTCCGGCTTTCTCTTGGTCAGAGGAGAGATCTCTACCGGATGATCCATGATGAATACGGGCTGGATCAGATGCTCTTCTACGAACTCTTCGAAGAACAGGTTCAGGATATCGCCCTTGGCATGACGCTCTCGTAGTGTACACCCTTCTCGTCTGCCAGTTTCTTCGCAGCAGCGGTATCGGGAATCTGGTCGAAGTCAACGCCTGCGTATTTCTTGACAGCATCTACCATGGTCAGTCTCTCGAAAGGCTTGCCCAGGTCGATGGTCTCTTCTGCGTAAGGGATCACGGTGGTACCGCATACTTCCTGTGCCACATAGCGGAACATGTTCTCAGTCAGATCCATCATTCCGTAATAGTCGGTGTATGCCTGGTACAGCTCCATCAGTGTGAATTCCGGATTGTGTCTGGTGTCCAGACCTTCGTTACGGAATACACGGCCGATCTCGAAGACACGCTCCATGCCGCCGACGATCAGTCTCTTCAGGTACAGCTCCAAGGAGATACGCAGCTTCACGTCCTCATCCAGCGCATTGTAATGGGTCTCGAAAGGTCTTGCAGCTGCACCGCCGGCATTGGATACCAGCATGGGAGTCTCTACTTCCAGGAAACCCTGTCCGTCCAGATAACGGCGGATGGCACTGATAATTCTGGAACGCTTTACGAAAGTATCCTTAACGTCCTGATTCATGATCAGGTCGGTATAACGCTGACGATAACGGATATCGGTATTGGTCAGGCCGTGGAACTTCTCAGGCAGGATCTGTAAGCTCTTGGACAGCAGTGTTACCTTTGCCGCATGTATGGAGGTCTCGCCGGTCTTGGTCTTGAAGACTTCACCCTCGATACCTACGATATCGCCCACATCGTACTTCTTGAAATCCGCATAGGACTCTTCACCGATGCTGTCTCTAGCCACATATACCTGGATATTGCCGGGCAGATCCTGTACATTACAGAAGGATGCCTTACCCATGACACGTTTGGACATCACACGTCCGGCGATGCGGACGGTCTTGCCTTCCAGTTCCTCGAAATTGTTCTTGATATCGGTGCTGTGATGGGTCACATCATATTTGGTGATCTGAAAAGGATCCTTGCCTGCTTCCTGCAGGTTCGCCAGCTTCTCGCGCTTTACCTTCAACAGCTGGTGAATGTCCTGTTCCTGTACCTTTGTGTTCTGTGTATCTGCCACTTTTTTCCACTCCTTACTCTATCTTACTTAGTCAACATTACTTCTCTGGATCTCCAGAATCTTATATGCGAATACACCTGCGGGTGTCTCTACTTCTACGGTATCGCCGACCTTATGACCGATCAGTGCCTTACCTACGGGGCTTTCGTTGGAAATCTTACCCTTTAAGCTGTTGGCCTCGGTGGAACCTACGATCTTGTAATCCAGTTCTTCACTATACTCCACATCCAGAATCTTAACGATACATCCGATGTTGATCTTGTCCAGATCTACCTCATCCTCTACAACGACTTCTGCGTTCTTTAGGATCTTCTCCAGTTCTTCGATACGGGCTTCGATGTCTCTCTGCTCATCCTTCGCTGCATCATACTCAGCGTTCTCGGAAAGGTCTCCCTGCTCTCTTGCTTCCTTAATCTTCTGAGCAACTTCCTGACGTTTTACCACTTTCAGATCATGTAACTCATCCTCATATTTTCTGAGGCCTTCGTAGGTCAAAATGTTTTTCTTTTCCTGCATGATACCGCACCTTCCTGTTTTCTATATTTTGCGCTACCGACACTCCCGGCAACTATACTAGCCTAATCAACCGAGTTATTATACCCATTTTTACTGATGGTGTCAAGGTATTCCAAGGCTTTTCGCGGGTCTTTCCACTCTTTTTTCATGGAAAAATAACGGATCTGCGGACATCCGGACGCGACACGGCGTTCCTTTTCCTCCGATGCCGGAAAATCCAGCCAGATGCTGCCCGCTGCCAGCCCGCCGCCGTAGACCTTTTCATTGTCGCAAAAATCCAGTACCACGCAGGGTTTCGTCCCCTGCAGCCGCACTCGTCCGTAGTCCGCATTTTCCGCAAGCAGCCGGATCTCCGGGATCAGACCGTACTCATCCTCCAGTTCCCCGGTCAGCCACTCTTCCTCCTCCCGGTATTCTCTTTCCGTAAGATACCATTTCATGCTCTGCAATCTGGCAGCATAGCGGAGCACGACATAAGGCAGATACGGATTTCTCCCCAGCAGGACCAGATCCGGCCACGCCGGATAGCCGCCCGGTCTCTCCCCGTAGCGCAACAGATGTTCGATCCACTCCTGTTGCAGATAATCCCGGAATTCCCTTCCGAAATAAAAAGAAAGAGGCTCACGGCACACCACATAGGTGTGATCCGGATCCTCTGTCAGTTCCTGTAATTGTTCCCGGAGCTTTAGCTCCGTGAGCTTTAGCTCCGTGAGTGCCAGCTCCGCCTGTTTTTCTTCCATACCTTCCGTTCTGGCTACCGACACTCTGACCAGATGATAGTCCGGGAAAAAATATTCCGTCCGGCTCACAGTCACCACAGGGCGCCGGTCTTCTCCCTTTTTCCACAGGAAGGGCAAAAATTTCTTCAGTTTTCCCCGGCGCAGTTCCGCTTTTTCCTCCGGCGGTGTTCCGCACATCGCTGTCCGTCGCGCCGGATAGAGATACAAAATAGTGTCCATGCTTCATTGTATGCAGTCATCCCAATTATATGCACCACACCGCGCACAACATCATATCATGCAAGGTCTGCCTCATAATGCATTGCTGTATCCAAAATCCGCACTACACTTCGTCCGGAAAGATTTCCTGCACTCCCCGGATCAGTTCGTCCATTTTCTCCATGGTATTGATGGTCTGGCGGAAATGAGCGGAATGGGGCATTCCCACCGTATACCAGGACAGGTGCTTGCGCATCTCCCGGACACCGGTGTATTCTCCCTTGTATTCCAGCTGCAATGCCGCATGGCGCAGGATCATTTCCCGCTTCTCCCGGTTCGTGGGTCTTGCCGGGATCGTGCCGTTTTCCAGATAGGATACCACCTCCCGGAAAATCCAGGGATTTCCTTCTGCCGCCCGGCCGATCATGACACCATCGCAGCCGGTCTGTTCCAGAATGGCTTTTGCTTTTTCCGGGCTGTCCACATCCCCGTTGCCGATCACTGGAATCTTCACTGCATCCTTCACCTGTGCGATGATATCCCAGTCTGCCTTCCGCTGTAGTACTGGGCTCTCGTCCGTCCGTGCACCGCCACTGCCGCCACACCGCAGGCTTCCGCAATCTTTGCGATCTCCACGGCATTGACATGGTCATCGTCGAAGCCTTTTCGGATCTTCACTGTCACCGGCTTATCGATGGCTTTTACCAGTGCGGTCAGAATCTGCTCCACCAGCTTCGGATCCTTCATCAGCGCGGAGCCTTCGCCGTTGTTCACGACCTTCGGCACCGGGCAGCCCATATTCAGATCCAGTATGGAAAAAGGACGTTCCTCGATCCGTTTTGCCATCTCCGCAAGGATCTGGGGATCTGAGCCGAACAGCTGCAGGGAAGCCGGCACTTCCTCGGGATGGATCTCCATGAGACTGTCCGTATTTTTATTGTTATAATATATGGCTTTGGCACTGACCATTTCCATGCACACCAGCGCCGCTCCCATCTCCCTGCAAAGCAGGCGGAACGGCAGGTCGGATACTCCCGCCATGGGTGCCAGGATCACCGGGTTGTCCAGGGTCACATTACCAATCTGTAATTTTTTCATGCTGTCCTTCCTATTTCTTTTTGTTTCTGTTTCCTTTCCCTACTACTCGCAATACCGCCTGCGATCCTCCCGATGCCACCCGCCAGCAGGTGGCCGTAATACTCCATACTGCATGCCGCGCTGGGAAGGATCATGACGATATAGGGATACACATAACGGCTCTTGGCCTCCCAGAGGATCGTAATGAAAAAGCCGCCCAGAAAAATAATCCCCGGAAGTACCTGTACACCTTTCAGTTTTCCCAGCAGGATCCTCAAATAATATCCGAAAACCGCCAGATATACCATTCCCTGAAAACGGTTCAGGAATGCCAGTGCTCTTTCATTGGCCTGTCCGGTATAGAGGTCTTCCACCCAGCCTTGCGGCCGGTACTGGTATCTGGTCTGGTTAAAGCTGCAATAAGTAGGCTCGATCCACTGGATCAGCAGTTTCTCCTTGAGAAACGTAACGGCTGCCACGGGATCCTCCTGCCATTTTGCCAGACACTGCCTGATATCTCCTTTGGCCACTTCTGCTGCCTCTATGCTGTCATACCCGGCCTGCAGATAAGTGTCCAGATTATAATCATTGTAGGTTCCCGGCCCCTTCAGGGCGTCGGGATTCTCCTGCATTCCCATGGCAACCCACAGAACATACGGAGCACCGGAACCATATTCCCGGTCAAGCTGTCCTTCCGCCATGTGACAGAGAGTCGTTTTCCCCAGCAGCATGACTGCCAGCACCACGCAGAGCGCCGGCAGTCCCTGCCATTTTTTACTGCGAAGCAGCACCAGGATCTGCATGATGACCATGGCGATCCATACCACCAGCAATACATTTCTGGTCGCATACGCCAGCCTATGAACAACGCGACGGCACTCCACAGCAGTCCCTTCTGCCACACCTTTCCCTCCGGCCGGTTGGCCATCAGGTAACACCAGATGGCACACAGGACGCTGCAGGTTCCGATACTCTCACCATAGATAAACAAAGCATAGCAATACACCGGCAGGAACAAAAGCTCCGCCACAAGATATAGCAGTTCCGCTGCCCGGCTTCCCGACAGTTCCCGCACGATCCTAAATCCAACATACAGCGTGATGCCTCCGCAGACCGCCTGTACCTGTTGGATCACGAGCCGTTCCGTGGAGCCTGCCACACGGAAGATTAAGGCGAAGATCTCCGCCAGTCCCAGCTGGAACGGATAGATACCATAGTAATCCTGTGCCAGCACCCATTCCGCATCACCGTCCGCCAGTGCCATAGCTGCTCTTTGCACATAATACTGGTCCGCAATGCTCTCCGCTCCGGCGGCCCTCGCAAGCCTTATCCCCAGAATCACTGCTGTCACAGCTCCCAGAACTGCCAGCAGATGCAGTGCCCACGCCGGGATCTTTTTCATCACTCCGGACAGAGCCCCGCATACCGCCACCAGCACTACGCCGACAAGAGCATTCCAGAGAATACTGTCTTTTTCATCCAGATAATATTCCGGTTCCACCAGCCTCTTCGTATATTTCCAGGAATAAAACAGCAGGAACAGCATTACTGCTGTTCCGATGGCTGCCATAATCTTTGTTGCTGCTTTTTCCAGCTTTATCATGTCATTCCCCTATCAACGTCTGTTCTTGTCGTAGATGATCCGCAGTCCATCCAAGGTCAGAGAACTGTCATAGATATCAATGCTGTCGGTCTCGTCCGCAATGGCACGGCCTAAGCCTCCGGTGGCCACGACCTTCAGCTCCGCAAGCCCGCTCTCTTCCTTTACCTTGCGGATAATGTATTCCGTCTGGCCGATCTGACCGTACATGAGTCCTGCCTGCATACTGGTAATGGTCTCCTGTGCCAGGATGGTCTTCGGCTTACGGATCTCAATATTCGGCAGCTTCGCCGTCTCTTTCCACAGAGCCTCCGAACTGATCCGGATACCGGGAGCCGTGATTCCTGCAGTAAAACGTCCGTCCTCCGTGATCAGATCATAGGTGGTCGCCGTACCGAAATCCAGTACCAGCACCGGTCCGCCGTATTTCACATAAGCTGCCACCGCATCCACGATACGGTCTGCACCGATGGCCCGGGGATCCTCGGTAGCGACCTTGATGCCGCTCTTCACACCGGGGCCCACGATCAGTGGTTTTGTCTTGAGATAACGGATGATGGAACTGGTCAGGGAATGCATCACATCCGGCACTACGCTGGCAATGATGGCTCCCTCGATGTCCGTCACTTCGATACCGTTATTTTTTAGCAGCTGGGTGATCATGATCCCGTATTCATCTGAGGTTCTGGGGGTCTTCGTCATGATCCGGAAGGTGGCTTCCATCTTTTTCCCCTGAAAGACACCCATGGTCATATTCGTGTTGCCTACATCAATGACAAAAATCATTCATCGTCCTCCTCATCCAGCAATGCGGATACATCTTCTTTTTTGATAAACACACGGTAATACAGACTCAGGGACTCGAAAAGCTCCTGTCTGCTCCTACGGATCTCAGAGATCAACAGTCCGGAAGAGATCTCATCATAATAGATGTCATCATCATCCGCATTGGTCTCCATGACCACATTTCCATCCTCTTCAAAGGCAATGGTAAAGACACCGCCCACTTCCTCGGTGAAGAGCACGCAGATCACATGCAGCTCCTGCTTGATGGAATCCGGAATCATCTTAAATTGTTCTTCGTTAAAATAATATTTCTTCTCATAGGCGTTGGCGCCGCAGAGTACGATCTTGTTCTCGTCCATAGTTCTATATCCTGTTCTGTCTCAATTCTGTCACGGACTATCTGTTCCGGTCTTTTTATTCCGGTCTTTCCATCCGGCTGTCCGTCCTGCCTTCTGCCATCCCGGAAAATGCTGTACATACCTAAACGTACCCATAAATGCCGCGGACCGATACTTCTCCGGCATAGACTTCCTCCACGGTGCCGTCCGGTCTCTCCACCAGAAGCTCTCCCTGGTCGTTGATGCCTCTGGCAATGCCACGGTATTCGCCCTTGGGATCCAGCACGCAGACTTCCCTATCCTGATTTACCAGAAGTTCCGCATAGGATGCCCGCAGGCCTTTCAGATCATGGGTCCGTAAAAAGATCTCATAATCTTCCTCGAAGGCTTCCATAATATCCGCAATCAGCTGACTGCGGGAAATGCGGAAGCCGCATTGTTCATCAATGGCTGCTGCCCGGTCCCGGATCTCCTCGGGAAATTCCTGCTTACGCACATTGATGCCCACACCGATGACGATGTGCTGGATATACCCCTGCTCCATGCTCATCTCCGTGAGAATGCCGCAGACTTTTTTCCCGTCCACCACAATGTCGTTGGGCCATTTGATCCCGACTTTGGCTGCTGCCTCTTCGCTGTCGCGGCGCAGTGTCTGCCGGATGCCCTTCGCCACCGCCAGTGCCATGACTAACGTCAGCATCGGTGCACAGTCCGATGAAAAATCCGGTTTTAACATCAGGGTGTAATAAATATTTGTCCCTGCGGGGCTCTCCCAGCTCCGGCCTCTTCTGCCGCGTCCGGCGCTCTGCATATCCGACACCACCAACAGGCCGCTCTTCGCGCCCTGTTCCGCTTCCAGTTTGGCACGGATATTGGTGGAATCGATACTGTCAAAAAACTGTAAAGGATGTGCCACCCATTTCGTCTTTAATCTGCTCTGGATATCCGCCTGGTTGTAGACTTCCTCCGTCTGATCCAGCAGACGGTAGCCGCGGTTCTGTACCGCTTCAATGACATAGCCTTCTTTTTTCAGTTGTCCGATGGCTTTCCATACCGCAGTTCTCGATACACCGAACTGCTCGCAGAGCTCCTGCCCGGAGACATAGGCCTCGCTTTCCGGTGCCCCTGCTGCCACCCGATCCTTCTTTTCCCGAAGAAGCTCTAAAATCTTTGCTTTCATACTCATAAAGTCGCCGCCATCACTGCCTTAATCGTATGCATACGGTTCTCAGCCTCTTCAAACACCAGAGACTGGCCGGATTCAAATACTTCATCGGTCACTTCCATCTCGGTGATGCCGAAACGCTCACCCATCTGGGCACCGATCTTGGTCTTCAGATCATGGAATGCAGGAAGACAGTGCATGAAAATGGCCTGCTCGCCGGCATTGTCCATGACTGCTTTATTCACCTGATAAGGAGACAGCTCCTTAATACGCTCGGTCCATACTTCGTCGGGCTCGCCCATGGATACCCACACGTCAGTGTAGATCACGTCCACATCCTTCGTGCCCGCCTTCACATCCTCGGTCAGGGTAATACTGCCGCCGGTCTGTGCCGCAATGGCCTCACACTCCGCTACCAGCTCCTTCGCCGGGAAATATTTTGCGGTGGTACATGCGGTAAAGTGCATGCCCATCTTCGCGCAGGCTACCATCAGAGAGTTACCCATGTTGTAACGTGCGTCTCCCATGTAAGTCATACGGATTCCCTTCAGATGTCCGAAATGTTCACGGATGGTCAGAAGGTCTGCCAGCATCTGGGTGGGATGGAATTCGTTGGTCAGGCCGTTCCATACGGGCACCTTGGAATATTTTGCCAGTTCCTCCACAATATCCTGTCCGAAGCCACGATATTCGATACCCTCGAACATGCCTGCCAGTACTCTGGCAGTATCGGCAATGCTTTCCTTTTTGCCGATCTGGGATCCGGTGGGATCCAGATAAGTCGTTCCCATTCCCAGATCATGGGCTGCCACTTCAAAAGCACATCTGGTACGGGTACTGGTCTTCTCAAAGATCAGCGCTACATTCTTGCCTCGGAGAGTATCTACGGGGATTCCTTTTTTCTTCTTATCCTTCAGGTCTGCCGCCAGATCCAGCAGATATTCGATCTCTTCCGGTGTAAAGTCCAGTAATTTCAAAAAATCGCGTCCCTTTAAATCCATAATACTCCTCTTTTCCGAAGCTTTCCGGCCTTGCGCCCGCAGCCTCTGTTTTCTGATTTTGTCCATTGATATCCCTGTTACAAACGTTGCCTGTAACAAGCTATATGTAATCAATATACTTCATTATTCTGTGTTTTTCAACCCCTCGCGTTTATCCCCCGTCATTGTTTTTTGTGAATCCGACATAAAAAAGCCACCCTCCTTATTTCCCGGAAAGTGGCTTTGGTTTATCGTTTTTTAGTTTACTTATTCTGCCTTTTTGCCTGCGGCTGCCTTGAAGGTCTCTGCCACGCTGGCAATGCCCTGCAGCTCTGCGGGCAGCAGGATGGTGGTGGCCTGGCCGTCAGCTACCTTTTCGAAAGCTTCCAGGCTCTTTAACTTCAGGACTGCTGCATCTGCGCCTGCTTCCTTCAGCATCTTGATACCGTCGGCATTTGCCTGCTGTACCTTGAGGATGGCTTCGGCTTCACCTTCTGCCTCGCGGATCATCTTCTCCTTCTCAGCTTCCGCACGAAGGATGGCTGCCTGCTTATCTGCTTCTGCACGAAGAATTGCGGACTCCTTGGCACCTTCTGCCTCCAGGATCTTAGCCTTCTTCTCACCTTCTGCACGGGTAACGGCTTCACGTCTCTCGCGCTCTGCCTTCATCTGCTTCTCCATGGCATTCTGGATCTCTGCGGGAGGGATGATGTTCTTCAGCTCCACACGGTTGACCTTGATACCCCAGGGATCGGTGGCGATATCCAGTGCCGCACGCATCTTGGTGTTGATGGTCTCACGGGAAGTCAGGGTCTGGTCCAGTTCCAGGTCACCGATGATATTACGCAGGGTGGTGGCGGTCAGATTCTCAATAGCCATCATGGGATTCTCTACACCGTAGGTGAACAGCTTGGGATCTGTGATCTGGTAAAAGACTACGGTATCGATCCGCATGGTTACGTTATCCTTGGTGATTACGGGCTGGGGTGGGAAATCCGCTACCTGCTCTTTTAAATTGACTTTTCTGGCTACCTTATCGATGAACGGGATCTTCAGATTGAATCCTACATTCCAGGTGGACTGATAAGCACCCAGACGTTCGATCACGTAGGCCTGTGCCTGAGGCACGATCTTGATACAGGATACACAGATCCATAATACTAAAACGACAATAATGATTAATGCTACCATTTTTCCTCCTTCTGCGTACATTCGTGTACGCTGCGTACCTCTGTACGCGCTTTTCCCTCATGTATCCGTGTTACACGATTCTTAATTCTGTGACTGCGGTACTTCCCCGATGACCTTCGTCATCTGCGGATCCACCTTGACGATCAGCTTGACACCACTGACTGCCACGATGTCTACCACCGTTCCGGGCTGTAGATTCAGTCCGTCTTTTTCGGTTCTGGCGCTCCACTCCTGGCCGCCCACCGTTACCTGTCCGATGCCCTGCAGATTGTCGATCTCACTGGTCACGATCGCCTGTCTGCCGATCATACTTTCCACATTCGTCCTTACGCGGTCTTTGTTGAAATATCTGACTGCGACAGGTCTGGTGAAAAATAACAGCAGCAGAGACACTGCAAAAAATAGCAGGATCTGCAACCAGATCGGTGCCTGCAATGCGGCGGCAATCACTGCCACAACGGCGCCTCCGGCGAACCAGATGCTCGTCAGTCCCAGAGTGGCGACCTCCACACCGATCGATACGATCAATACCACAAGCCACAAGGTTACCATTTCACTCATGTGATCACTCCTTTGGTTTTGTAGTTGTATCCAGTGTACTACAAATAGTCTTCTGTGACAACCTCTATTGGTGCACGATACAGGATTCTATTGTGCTCTTCTCATTCCTCATTCCATCCGGCGGATCGGCTCCTGCCTGTACGTTAAAAGACGGTACCCCTGTTCCGGGATACCGTCTCTGTTGTATGCGCTGTTCTTTTGTGTGCCACTTAGTAGAAGACGTGGTTACCGATGACCAGTCCGTCACGGCCATTGTTACGTCTGAAGTGGGTCATGTCTCCTACATTGGAGACACCGGAGATGGCTTCCTGGGCTGCCTGAACACAGCTTGCGGAGATCCTGCCGGATTCGTATACGGTATTTACCTTACCGTTCAGTGCTGGAGTAAACTGTCCGGAGGCATAGATAACACCGTGAATACTATTGGGATATGCTCCGCTTCTTACACGGTTCATAACTACGGACGCTACCGCCAGCTGGCCTTCGTAGCTTTCACAGCCTGCTTCACACTGTACCAGTGCGGCCAGCAGCTGCGTGGTATCCGCATCGGTGGTATATTCGCCGTAGTTGACGTGACGCTTTGCTTCACGCTCTGCGGCTTCTCTTGCCTTGATCTCCTCCAGTGTCTCACCGGAGTCGATCTGGAAATCTACAGTTACATATTCCGCAGCCACATAACCGTCTGCGCCTTCGTAGTCAATACAGACCCATTCCGGGTTGCTGTTGTCTACTACATCTGCGATGTCTCCTTGGGAAGAAGTCCCAGGACACCGGCTTCCTGATCCGCTTCCGTTCTCACACGGAGGGTCTCCGTATTGATCTGTGCGATCATCCTGCCTACATCGTTGGCCAGTGCTCTGGCGTCATCTCCGAACAGGAGATATTCGTCCTTTGCCCAGCCGATCAGAGTGCCGGACTGGATCTTGGTCCAGCCGTCCTTACGCTCCAGGATGGTACCTCCACAGTCCTTGTAGAGTTTACCGACCTTGGATGCTTCCTCGCTGGCATCGCTTCTTACATTCACGGCATCCTTTACGTTCGCCATGACCAGACCGGAACTGATCTCTTCCTCTGCCGGGAAAGTCAGGTTCAGTTCCTTCACCGTAGCGTTGATCACCTCAGTGCTGTTCCTGGAACCGGGATCCAGGATGGATGCGATACCACCGTTCAGATCATTTACATAATTTTTTGTATTGCCCGCCTGTGCGGTCATGCTCATCTGCATGCTCAGGAAGAGAGAACAGAGCAGTCCTACGCATACAACCAGCATTCTTCTGCTTTTTGTCATCTTGATACACGCCTTTCCCACAGGAAGATTCCCCGATGGGTGTGATACCTGTGGATCTCACCAGTGAATAGTATATGCTGAAATTATTAAGATTTTCACCGGTTTGTTACAAAAATATTAAATTTGTTACGCGAGATATCATAACAGATGACAAAATTTTTGTCAAGTTTTGGGACTTTGGACGCTATTTAGCCATGACAGCTCGGCTTGCGCCATTCGCAAAGTTGCGTTATCACGCTTTTCGTCACTGCGTGACTACCTTTGCTCATGAACCGGCGCTCAACTCATGAACAGAGTCGAGCTGTCACTACATGCTTTTGGACTTCTCAATGCAGGCATCCATGGCATCCATGACAGCGGCGCGCATGCCTTTTTCCTCCAGTACCTTGACTGCCTGGATCGTGGTTCCACCGGGGGAGCACACCATGTCCTTCAGTTCTCCGGGATGTCTGCCGGTCTCCAGCACCATCCTGGCACTGCCAAGGACGGATTGTGACGCGAATTCATAAGCCTGTTTTCTGGGCATTCCGGCGGCTACTGCCTCGTCTGCCATGGCTTCAATGAACATGAACACATAGGCCGGGGAGCTACCGCTGACACCTACGACTACATCCATCAGCCGTTCCGGTACCACACTGGCAATGCCGAAGGAACGTAACAGTGCCAGTACCTGCTCCATGTCTTCCTCCGTGACGTTTTCTTCCGCACAGACACCGGTGCAGCCTTCCAGTACCAGTGCCGGAGTATTGGGCATGCAGCGGATCAGCTTCAATTCCGGTCTGCCGAAAGCCTCTTTCAGATAGTCCAGAGTTCTTCCTGCCGCAATGCTGACGATCAGGTTATCCTCTGCCACGACATCTTTGATCTGGTCGATCACCTCCGGGAAAAAGATGGGTTTCACTGCCAGGAACAGAATGTCTGCCTGTGCCGCTACGATTTTGTTATCCGTTGTTGTGTTAATATTAAATTTTGTTTTAACTTTTTCTACTGTTGTTTCTGTTCTGGCTGAACCAATGATGTCCTCCGGAGCTGCAATTCCTTTTTGCAACATTCCTCCGATCATGGCAGTGGCCATATTTCCCAGTCCGATAAATCCGATCTTCATGATATCTTTCCTCCTGTTCTGTCTTTCTTCTATTATTATGGTGTCGGGTGCTTTTGACCCCGACATCATAATTATTCAGAGCCATGTAAATATTATCGGCTGCGCATCGAATGCCTGGCATTTGATAATATCTATAAAGCAAATGGGTCCGGGATAGTTACAGTCTTGCGCTTCGCTGTCTGTGGGCCTCGTACATCAGAAGGGCCGCTGCAATGGAGGCATTCAGGGATTCCACCCTGCCCTCCATGGGGATCTTGAGATACTGTCCTGCCTGGTCGGAGATTTCCTTGGATAAGCCGTTTCCTTCGTTACCGATGAGGAACGCCGTAGGCTCCCGGAAAGAAAAGGAATCGTAGTATTCCTGTCCTTTCAAGTGTGCCGCATAGGTGTAGATACCTTTTGCATGCATCTGTTCCAGCACCAGTGCCAGATCCGGCACGTAGACAAAGGGTACCCGGAAAATAGACCCCATGGTGGCACGGATGGTCTTGGGATTAAAGATATCAACCGTCTGGTTGTTCATGATAACACCCGTTATCCCTGCTCCTTCTCCGGTACGGATCATGGTTCCCAGATTGCCCGGATCCTGCAGATTTTCCAGCATCAGAAATAAAGGATCCGGCTGTTCCAACAGCTGTGTCAGGTCATAGACCGGCTGTTCCAGCACTGTCAGAATGCCCTGGGGGGTCTGGGTATCCGCCATTTTGGCAAAGACTTCCGGGGATACGGTCTCGTAACCGGTCTGCTGCAATTTGTCCCAGAATGCTGTGTCTCCGTTCTGGGCATTCTGCCGGATCTTTTGCTCCAGTTCTTCCGTAAGGTAGACCTCCCGCACGTTTTTTACCGGAGCCTCCTCACACATTCTGATACCTTCTGCCAGAAATACGTGATCCTTGCGGCGCTCCTTTGCCTTGGTCTGCCACTGCACCACCTGTTTTACTTTTGCATTGTTGTTGCTTGTGATCATATCTGTCTGCTAACCGCTCCTAAACATCATAATAATATGGTTTCTCCGTTCTGCAAACTTTCGAAACCATAACAAACATGCGTAATCCGGGCTAATCACCCTACTTACTTATGTTTGTTTACTCCTCTCA
>ERZ859980.939-NODE-939-length-14078-cov-1.506097_pt1 | contig 14078 bp, 17 predicted proteins | sample MGYA00509984_ERZ859980 | MGnify/ENA primary metagenome ERZ859980 (study PRJEB30046, sample SAMN00715173) | human gut metagenome | study: EMG produced TPA metagenomics assembly of the A metagenome-wide association study of gut microbiota in type 2... | reverse complement strand
TCTTGCTCTCCCTGCCGGTACAACTTCAAGCTCTGCAGACATGAAATCTTCTTCTTCCATGCCATACATTTCTTTAAGAATTTCAAGAACACCTTTTTTAGTTGCTTCTTTTTCTTCATCATTAAGAGGTATTGTTCCAACTAAAATATCAAGATTTTCTCCTTCAACAACTTTTGCTGCTTTCTTTTCCATTTGATTAGCTGCAAGATGAATAAGTAAATCTGTAACACAAAATACAGGATCCTCCGGTTTCTCCCAATATTTACATTAACTGTTGTGCCGTCCTTCTTAACAATTACGCCATGGATTGCAAGTGGTAATGTTACCCACTGATATTTTTTAATTCCACCATAATAATGTGTGTCAAGGTAAGCCATACCTTCGTTCTCATATAACGGATTCTGTTTTACGTCCATTCGAGGTGAATCCACATGTGCCCCAAGAATATTCATACCTTTTTCTAATGGTTCCTTACCTATATTAAATAAGGCAATTGTCTTGTTCATACAAACTGCATAAACTTTATCGCCCTGTTTTAATTTCTTGTTATTTGCAATAGCTTCTTCTAAACTAATATAGCCTTTTTTCTTAGCTCTTTTTACTGTTTCGCTAATACATTCTCTTTCTGTTTTGCATTCAGACAAAAAATCTATATAGTCTGCATTTAAACTCTGTAATTGTTCTTTTTCACTATCATTATATGTTTTCCAAGCGTTCTTTCTTTCCATAATACGTCTCCTTCATTTTCAGTCTTTTCTCCATCTTAATTCAATTATAATGTAATGTCAAATTACAGTATTTGTTTTACTAATTGCCCAATTTATCTATTTTAATAATTATGCAATTTATTTGTTTTTAACTAAACATTATATGTATATTATTTTTATATTTTTTAAATATTATTCTTGTATAAAATACTTTTTAATTTTTGTAATATATGACTAGTGAACCAAAAGGTTTTCACAACCAATATTTTATTGTAAATTCAGTAAATATGTGTAAAAATTATTATACATTAAATAACAATGAAAGGATTAACCATACTAACTTGGTTAAAGGTGAAAGTTGAAAATATGAGAAGAAAAGACCGCGAAATTACAGATTTTAATGAAATAGTAGAAATTATAAAAAATGTGACGCCTGCAGATTAGCTTTCAATGATGGTGACTATCCTTACATAGTCCCTCTCAATTTTGGATTAAATGTTGTTGATGACAAGCAGGTTGAATTATATTTCCATTGTGCCTCCGAAGGTACTAAACTTGATTTAATTAGAAAAGATAATCGTGCAACTTTTGAAATGGACTGCAACCATAATTTTATTTTATATGAGGAACGTATGTCATGCACAATGGGATACGAAAGTGTTATTGGACATGGCACTATTGAATTTATTGATGACGAGCATAAATTTGAAGCTTTAAAAATTTTAATGAATCAATATCATGCAGAAGATTTCAAATTCAACACTGCTATGATGAAGGTTACAACAGTATTTAAGCTTGTTGTTTCTGATATGACCGGAAAGAGACGTAATAATATTCACTAGATTTTGTAATTTACCCTTAATTAACATTTTTATATTAAGAAAGTTTCATTATTTAATAATTAAAAGAGGCGCAGATTCACATTCACGATTTCTGCGCCTTTTATATTAAGCGGTTTTATCACCATACATTTTTCATTTGTCCTGATAATAATACACTATGATTTTTCACATATTTTCCCTCTTATTCTTTTTAATTATTATCATGCAGCCTTTTTCTATATTGTCTCGGTGTAACTCCCATCACTTTCTTAAAGGTTTCTGAAAAATAACTGGATCCGTTAAATCCACAATAGTATCATTCAATATAAATTTTAAATTCAGATATTATCTTTATATGTATTGGACTATTGTTGTATTTTGTACTTAAATTATAGCACATTATTCTTATTTTTTTGAACTATTGTTATATTTTTCGATAATATTTTTATATTACTTTCTCTTAAAAAGTACTATTATTTAACTATCAACAAAAACTTTTATAAAAAAGATAAAAACATTAAAGGAGGATAAGGACTATGACAAAAGAAATTGAATACGAATGGAACGAAGAGCTTATGGAACTTATTCCTGTTGAAAAATAGGTTATTCCTAGCAAAATGATTATTACAACATTTCATATCAATCACTAAAGGAGTTGTTTTCTATTTGATAACAACTCCTTACTCTTTATAACATTCTAAAATCATTACTGTCTGTTAGTTTAATATAGTAATTTTTCTGATTTAGAATACTCTTCTTTTCCACCAAAACATATACTTTAAATTCTATTGAATCCTTTAATTCTACAAAAGGTTCTTCAATATAAAGCTGCGTTTTTACATTTTTTTCTGCAAACTGTTTCTGGAGCTTTTTCCCTTTATTTATAATTAGCTTATACTTTTCGTCATTTGCTTTTCCAAAATGTCTTTTTGGATATTCATCTGTAATTTCTATAAAACGGTTTGTTATATGTCAATTATTTGTTTATGACTGTTTCGGTGTAGCATAGTTGCAATCTTCTTAGCCTGCTTTTTTCCCGGATTGTTTCTGTACTTTTCAAGGGCTTTAACCAACGATTCGTCTTTAACAAGCTGGGCATATTTTTTCATTATGTCTATTGCTTCACTTGTTGGCACCCATGGATTTTCCTTTGGCACAAGATATTTTTCCGGTACTGATGGATAACAGCAATAATTAAGTGGTGGGAAATTCTTCAATCTGGAAAGTTCCAATTCTTCCTTATTACAATATTCTTCTCCCAAGTAATCTCTTTTGTCTGTTAGGATTGCAATTTTATATTCTAACTGTCTTATGTTTTCGTAACCTTTCACCCAGAAATGCCCTGTTCGACCGTATTGGTACAAATTAATTTCCATGGACAATTTTTCAAACCAAATTGTTAAAACCACATCTCCCTGATGTACAACCAAAACATATTTATTTGTATCTTCTTTGCTTAATGAGTAAAATATTTCACCCTGATATTCTTTCAGGTACTCACCTGTAGTTTTGGCATTTTCAAATACAATAAAACTTTCAACTGCATCATTCATAAGATAAATTAATTTAAGTCTATTATGCTTTACTTTACCTGAAACCAATTCGAATTGATTCTGTTCCAACAATTGTTCTAACTTAAGCAAAATGTCCTCACTAACACTTCATTCAAATTACCCTGCTGCTCAACAGATTTCTGCTTCTTTAAATTATCCTGTTCACTGAACTTATCTTGTTTTTCTGAATTCTGCTGTTTTTCTGAATTCTGCTGTTTTTCTAATTTATTTTTCTTTTCTGAATTCTGCTGTTCTTCTAAATTTTTCTGTTCTTTCAAAGAAGCATCCACATTCTTTTTTATCGTCATAGTCCTACTTCCTAATTATTTCTTTACCTTTACAGATTTCTTTCCACTGTAAGAACCATAAAGCTTGTTACCTGAAACTGTTTTGTATGCTCTTACTCTTATATAGTATGTTTTATTTTTCTTAAGCTTTGATAATACTTTTGAAGCCTTCTTAACAGTTACAGTCTTTGCTTTCTTCATTGACTTATTTGTAGCATATTGAATTTCAAAACCTGATGCCTGCGATACTTTCTTCCAGTTTACCTTTGCCTTTTGTCTGCTGTTGTTTTTTACTGTTAATTTTTTACTGCGCCTGGTACTATTTTAAAAGTCTTATTGGTAGTTCCCTGATAATTGCCCTTAAGGCTTATTGTCACTGTAGCAACTCCTACGTTTTTATTCTTGTTATAGCTTACTGAAAAATCATTTTTAGTTAAAACACTTCCTTTTGAATTAGTTATTTTCACTGTAGGTTTATTTAATTTGCCTGAATGTTCATATTTTGTTTTTGATAAAGTTATGCTTTTTATTTTGGGTATTATATCTGTTTCTTGTGACCACAGGTTTTGCAATAATATGTAGCTTTACCAGACTTTGATATTGTTCCCTTTGTAATTAACTGTTCCACTGCGTAGTTATGACCTGTCACGCTACATTCCCTTGACAGCAATATATTTACATCTGTCTTATTTCCACCAATTCCGTTAACTGTACTGGTTTCACTATACTGCCAAATATCATATTTTTTGTCATAACCACTCTCATTATTATATCTTGCAACCCATCTTGCCCAATTTTCAAATCTGGCATCAGTAAGCTTATTTGTCCACCAATAATAATTGGAATAAACTCCAACCTTATAACCTTTTTCTTTCATAATATTGCAAAAAGTTTCTGCAATATCTCCTAACTTTGAAGCCTTTAGATTACCCTGAGTTTTTTCATCTTCTATGTCATAATAAATTGGCATGGTAGGTTTTGCACCTGCACCATCAAGCATTGTTAAAACATGGTCAGCTTCGTTCTTTGCCATTTGTGTATTCACTGCGTAAGAATATATGTACACGCCGTATTCAATTCCATTTTCTTCACAGCCTTTTACATTCTGCACAAATTTGCTGTCATGCTGAGATTCAATATTATCGCCGTATCCACATCTTAGAAGTGCAAAAGTAAAACCTTCTGCTTTAACCTTCGCCCAATCAATATCTCCCTGATGGTAACTTACGTCTATTCCTTTTGCAATTGCACCTTTAATTTCATTTCCATTACCATCATAAAAAATACCGTTACTTTGGGACCATGGTGTAGCTGCACTTACGGTAGTCTGGAATATACACAAGCACATTCCCAAGACTAAACATTTCTTTAATTTTAATATAAATTTTTCTCTCATTTTATTTTTCCTTCTCATCTTATCTCCTTTTTCTTATCTTGTTTTCATTTTCTTTTTTATAATCATTCATTATTTCGTGTTAAAAATCTGATTCCATTCTACGCGATTTATTTTCACTCAAGTTTTCATTACAGGAATTTTTTTTTACACAATTTACTCTTGTATGTCTAAACATTTGCAATTTTCTGATTTTCTAATAAAACTGAATATTTTTTTTAACTAACTTTTCATCTTCATAAATTAATTTCAATGTAAAAAATTTTTCTTCATTATCAAGTAGTAATTTCAAGAAAACAGCATCTCCTTCCCAAGTTGGAAGTTGCAAAACATCTTTCTTAGGCACCCACATTAAATCGCCCTCATCGCAGGATGTAATTTGTCCCTCAAACTTATCTGCCGTGAACAAACACTCATTTCAGGTTCACATTGATTACTTACAAAAGTTATTAACCCTCTTAACTTATAAGACAAAAGTTTTAATCCTGTTTCTTCTTGTACTTCTCTTTTTAAACATTCTTCCGGACTCTCGCTTCCTTCAGCATGCCCTCCTACTCAATCCACTTACCTTCATTAATGTCATTTTTCTTTTTGATTCTGTGTAACATTAAATATTTATTATCTTTTTCTATGTAACACAATGTAGTCATTTGCATAGCTATTACTCCTTATTTGTATGCATTAATTTAACTCTTTACTTGCTTTCATTAACTTAACATACTCTTCTGCATTTTTCTTGTTTGATTCAATCTCAGATTCTGTAAGTTTTCTAACAACTCTTGCCGGACTTCCAAGAGCCATGGAATTGTCAGGAATGTTCATTTTTCCCGTAACCAATGCACCTGCTCCTATAATACAGTTCTTTCCAACTTTAGCTCCATTAAGTAAAATACTTCCCATTCCAACAACAGTGTTATCACCCACAATAGCACCATGAACAATTGCGTTATGCCCAACTGTAACACCTTTTCCGATTTCAATATGAAAACCTTCACCAGTATGCAGTGTGCAATTATCTTGAATATTGCTATTGTCACCAATTATTATTTCTTCCATATCACCACGCACAACTGCATTGTACCATATACCTACATTCTCCCCTATTGTCACCTTGCCAATCACCTGTGCTCCCTGTGCGATAAATGTATTACTCATTTTTGTCCTTTCACAAATTAATTTTCTTGCTATTTATTTTACCACACCATCCCAGCTTATTCCATATAGCAAAGAATGTCGCTTACGACATTCTACGCACCAAGCACGTACCCGTTATAAACATTTTCCTTTCGTGCAAATATGCATCCCTAGTGGAACGCTTTTTATTTAATAAGAAATTCCGAAGTGATTTCTTATTAAATAAAAACGTCCTAGTGTGATATTCCCTTTTATCTGGTTGTACAGAAAAAGAATATATCACGCTAAGACGTAATCTTTTATATTTATGCTAATCCGAAAATATTAATAAGGAATACAAGTGCAAGTCCATAGTATGTTACTACTGCCACAAGGTCATTTACTGTTGTAATTAATGGACCGGATGCAACTGCCGGATCAATTTTTATTTTGCTAAAGAACATTGGGATTACTGTTCCAACCATACTTGAAATTACCATTGCAACTAATAATGAAATTCCTACACAGCCTGAAATCAGGAACGCATTTCCAAATGTATAGCCTTTGAATATGTGAATATAAATTCCTAAGAAGAATAGTGCCATGATTCCTAAAATCATACCGTTTAATAAACCGACTTTTACCTCTTTTATTAATAGCATTAACTTTTCTTTACCGGTTAATTTTTCATCCATCAATACTCGAATTGTTACTGCCAATGACTGCGTACCCACATTTCCAGCCATATCTAAAACTAATGATTGAAAGCAGATTACTATTGGCAAAATTGCCACAACTGTTTCAAACATTCCCACAACCGAAGAAACTGCCATTCCTAAAAAAAGTAAGATTACAAGCCATGGCAATCTTTTTTTGCTGCTCTCTAAAAGTGGTTCTTTTAAATCTTCCTCTGCTGTAAGACCACCTAACTTGGCATAATCCTCACCCATTTCATCATCCACTAATTCTACAATATCTTCTGAAGTAATTGCTCAACAATTTCGCCATTTTCCATTAACACCGGTATGGAGTCTTCTGAATATTCAAGAATCTTATCCATACAATCATCTATTTTGTCGTACTCTAAAACATAAGGATATGACTGACTGATTATTCCAATCAATTCGTCATTTTCTCTTGCAAGAATTATATCTTTTAAGTCAATAGCTCCAAAATATTTATTATTTTCATCTACCACATAAATTGTAGAAATATTATCATTATCTCCAGCCTGTTTTATAAGCTCTTTCATTGCCTTGCCTATGGTTAAGTCATTATGAATACAAATGTAATTAGTAGTCATGTAGCTACCTATCTCTTCTTCATCGTAAGATAAAATCTTCTTAATATCTATCTTAAGGCTACCCTGTAAATTATTTACTAACTCTTCTCTTTTGTCCTTATCAAGACTTTCAATTAAATCAACCGCCTCGTCAGAATCCATAAAAGAAACAACTTTTACAGCTTTTTCTAAAGACAACTCGCCAAAATATTTTTCCACATCATCAATATATGTGAAAATTTCAGCAACATTCTTAGCCCCTAATATTCCATATACACGTTTTCTTTCCTGTTCTGTTAAATGTGTTAATGCATCTGCAATATCTTTCTCATGGTAATTTGCTATTTTCTTTTTTAATTCATTTTCAGTAAAATTGCCTTTAATTATTGCTAATAATTCATTTACATAATTTTTCTTTAAAAATTTATTTGTTCTCATCTATGCCTCCTTATATTCTCTTTTTATGCCAGTGCATAAAAAATACACCACATAACGTGGAACCTATAGTTACCTGTTGTGATATAAGGTCCATACTGTGGTGCTTATAAAAAGACATATTAATTAAACATGGCTACTGATATTTCACAGACAGCCACATTAACTGTTTCACTAATATAATACCACAATCATTTCTCGACCTAATACTATCGCAACTATCCATGAATATCACCTCCGTTTGTTTTTTTAACGTGTTCAGTTTAGCACTATAATTTCTTTTTTTCAATCTTTTTCAATTTACATTTTTGCACTTATACTATAATAACAAATAATGTCGCTTGCGACATTCTACGCAACTATTGACACTTCAATATTTTTGTTATTGAAAATTTTTTTAAGTAATTGCACTAATGCAAATGTGTATTAACCTTATCACTTTACAATACTAACACGTTAAATTGACAAACTCTTCTTATTTCTTTAAGATGTTGTTTGCAGTGTCGTCCATTTTGGAATAAGTTTTTTTATTTAATATGACTTTTGAATGCTGTAATAAAAATAGAATTGAGATTGTATATGGAAAGAGAAAAATTTAAATCCAGACTTGGATTCATTCTTATTTCTGCCGGCTGTGCCATAGGTATTGGAAATGTATGGCGTTTTCCTTATGTTGTTGGAAATAATGGTGGTGGATGTTTTGTATTATTTTACATCTTATTCCTTGTTATTTTAGGGCTTCCTATTTTAACAATGGAGTTTTCAGTTGGTCGTGGTAGTCAGCAAAGTATTTCAAGAGCTTTTAAGACTCTTGAGAAAAAAGGTCAATATTGGCATCTGCATGGTTACATCGGAATGGCAGGTAACTATATTCTTATGATGTTCTACACAACAGTTTCCGGTTGGATGCTACGATACTTTTTTGATACAGCAAAAGGTGACTTTGTAAACGCAGACACTAATGCTGTTCAAAGTCATTTTTCAAATATGAATGCCATTCCTTCGGAAATGATATTTTGGACAACTCTTGTTATTATTGTAGGTTTCCTGGTTTGTTCACTTGGATTACAAAACGGAGTTGAAAAAATTTCCAAAGTCATGATGATTGCCCTTTTGGTAATTATGGTTGTTTTGGCAATTAACAGTATTTTTCTTGAAGGTGCCGGCAAGGGCTTGTATTTTTATCTGGTACCTGACTTTGAACAAATTAAAAAGATTGGCCTTATTAATGTTATAGTAGCTGCAATGAATCAGGCATTTTTCACATTAGTATTGGCATGGGCTCTATGACAATTTTTGGCAGCTATCTTGGAAAAGACCATTCACTACTTGGAGAATCAATTAACATTGTTGCATTAGATACATTTGTTGCCATTGTGTCAGGGTTGATTATTTTCCCAACATGCTTTGCATTTGGTGTTAGCCCTGATCAGGGACCAAAACTTATATTTGTTACTTTGCCAAATATTTTTGCAAAGATGCCGGGTGGTCGTATATGGGGAAGTTGCTTCTTTATTTTCATGGCTTTCGCAGCATTTTCAACTGTAATTGCCGTTTTTGAAAATATTATGTCATCATGTATGGATCTTTGGAAATGGTCACGTAAGAAAACTGCAATTATAAATGCAATTATTATAACTGTTACTTCCATCCCTTGCGTTCTTGGTTTTAACGTTTGGTCAGGATTCATGCCTTTTGGAAAAAATACAAATGTTATGGATTTAGAAGACTTTTTAATAAGTAATTTAATCCTTCCAATTGGCTCACTTATTTACACTCTATTCTGCACAAGCAGATATGGTTGGGGATGGGATAATTATATTAAGGAAGTTAATTCAGGCTCAGGTTTGAAAATTCCAAAACAAATTCGTTTTTACTGTAAATGGATTCTCCCTATTACGATTATATTCATTATTGTAAATGGGTTAATTTCAAAATTCTTTTAAAAGAATCTGGAATGTCACTTGCGACATTCTACGCAACCAGTGCGTGCCTATTTAGCAACATTTTCTTTTTACGCAAGTGGGCATACATTAAAACCTCAGTTGACTTTTTTATCAACTGAGGTTTTGTTTTATCCTTCTTCTCTTTTATTTTATTACTTTTTATTTTTTATCTTTGACCACCTTTTATTATATTTCTTTATCCTTGTAAGCACTTTTTATTTTACCGACTTTTCTTTTTTCATTGTAAACGCTTAAGTTTATTTCCTTTATCATTAGTTATTTCTTTTCTTCTGTTCTAACTAATTTAAAACCGGTTCCATCATCTTTTATAGAATAAATTCTACTTTCATCATAATGTTCACCCGCAATGTATATTTTTAAAACATTTCCTTTTTTGATAATTTTGCTTGCATATTCAACATCTACTTCTTCTGGGGTTTTAATTACTTTCACAGCTTTGGTTTTCATGTTGTACTCATGGATTGTCTTTGCCTGAATCTTATTTTCTTCGTCTGCTTTATAATTGAAATAATACATATTATCACCATGGAAATTAATAATTTGTGCATTACTTATCATTTCTTCAGGTTCATTCTTCAAATCCCACTTGAAAATTCTATAATCATCTGATGTATATGTTGCTATTTCTCCATTCTCGTTTTTTACAGTAGTTTGATTACCTGTAAAATATAATATATTGTTATTCATCTTTATGTTTTTAATAAACATTCCTACTGGCAATCTTGTTAACATCATTTTATCTTTTTTCATATTATACGCATATAATTTTTCCTGATGTTTAACATACTTTTCGCAGTATGCGTAATCTCCATAAATGCCAAAATTGTAAACATTCTTTGGGAACTTATCTGTAAGGACTTTCATTTTACCTGTTGCAACATTATAAGCCTTCAAAACATTCTTACTACGAATAATCAAATTCTTCTTCCCATAAATTCCCGCTATGTAAGTGATTTTTTTTATTGCCTTTACTCTCTTAACCTTCTTACCTGGAACATATTTGTATGTTCCATGTTGTTTTCCCAAGAAAAAAACACTTTTTTTGTAAGTAAAGTAGTGATTTCCATTTACCACTCTTCCCAAACATTCTTTTTTCTTACCTGTTTTTTTTGAATAAATGCAAAGTTTCTTATCTTTATTCTTTCCGGTGGATATGGTGTACTTGCCTAATTTTGTTTTAGTTCCATAATGTATTGTCAAATTCTTTCCACCTGCACTGTTAAAAGATGTGTCACTGGAATAGTTTACATAAGCACCAACCGGTGTTCCCTGACATACACCTCCTAATGCCATCGTAATGATTAATGAACCAACTAATAACTTTTTCTTAAAATTTCTCATAATCGTTATTCTCCTTTCTCTTTAATTTAATTATGAAACGTTGACATTTTGAAAAATATTGCATTGGGGGGAAAGTTATTTAAGTTTATTTAATTTTTATTTAATTTTCACCCGTAACATTCTCATTTTTCCTGCCACAACCATTGCGTTATTTATCTTTTACTGAAATACGTCTACCGCAGTCAAGGCAAATTGTAAAGATTGCCCTATAGGCAAAGTCAAGCCTTTAATTTTGTTCGGTTATCTCTGACTCAGTTTATTCCGAGTTAATTAACTATTTACCTACTTATTCATGCCCTTCACAATTCCATTGGCAATCTTATTTAATGTCTTACCTGAATGATCACTTCGTTTATCCCCAACTTCTAAATCAACAGATGCTATTGTTGAATAAGATGTTTGTGTTAAATCAATTGCCATAGCTCCATTTCCATAAATTTTTACACCGGCATTTTTCATTCCCCAAATAAGATTTTGTCCTAATTTATTATGTTTTTTCCAATTCTTTGAAACCGGATACATGTTTCTGTAGGACTTGTTATTTGGAACGCTAATATAAAATGCGCCTTTATTTGCTGATGAAGAATCATAATGTAGGGCAATGTGGTAATCTGCATTGTTGTTTGCGTATACCGTTCTTCCTATGTTGTCTATCTGTGAATCTTCACTTTCTCTTACCATCAAAACATTATAGCCTGCTTTTAAAAGTTTCTTTTTCACAACCATTGCCAGTTTAAGTGTTGCCTTTGCCTCAGGTGTTCCGTCACTTAAAGTAGTTCCACCGTTAATCGATGTAGCTTTTACAGCTCCCTGAGCTGTACTTCCACCTGTCACCTTTGCACTTTTATCAGGATGACAGTATGTCTTAACACTTTCACCACCTTTTGTTCCATGACCGGCATTTACGCAAACTGTTTTCTGCTTAAGTTTAGATGCTATTGAAAAATATAATGTTGCTGCGTCTGTATGTATTTTGGAATAACCTGCAAATTTCCATTTAGAATTCCATGCAATTATTTCGGCGCAGGTACTCCAAACTGAATAATATTTGTTTTTTCCTTTTTTTACATATCCCCTGACTCTCACGTAGTAATTTTTCTTCTTTAATTTACTAAGCTTTGCAGAATTTTTGTTTTGTACGTTTATAGTTTTACCCTTTGTAAAATTTTCTTTTGTTGAATATTGAATTTCATATCCGTTTGCTTTACTATTTTTGCGCCATGAAATCTGATTATTTCCAGATTTTCCTGATAATATGTTAATGCTGCTTCCTTTAAGGAAATAGTTTTTAACTTCTAAAGAAGATTTGCTCTCGTATCTCTACCTTTTGCTGTTTTGTATGCCACAACCTTAAAAGTGTACAAGCTTCCATTCTTATTTGCTTTCTTATCAGTATACTGTATTGATTTTTTTACCTGACAAATTTTTTCTCCATCTCTATAAATATCATATCCCTTAGCACCTTCTATTTTGTTCCATTTTATAGTTGTGCTGTTTTTATTATTTATAACGGATGTTATTGTGGGTCTTTCCTTTTCAAAATCTGTAGTTGATCTAGTAATCTCTTCTGCCCCAACAATGGTGTTTATGGAATTTGTTCCTGCCACTTGCGAACTTTTATCAGCAATTTCTGTTCCTGAGCTATTATTGCTATAATTAGTCCTGATGCAATTATCTTTTTAATCGTATTTTTATTCATATGTGACCACCTTTTCTCACTGTTAAAATACTGTATTCACTTGATTTTATGATACATTTTTGCAACTGCTACTAATACATATCTGTTTAATTTATATATTTTCTTAAATTCACTATTTTTTACAGGCGCCGGTACTTTACCAGTTTCTAATGTGCAATTATAAATATTTCTAGCATCTAAATAATCGCTAAATGTACCATAAGCTGTTGGCTCACTTATTACGTGAGTATATTTTGTCATAGAATACAACATATTGCTAAGTTTTGTGTGTTTACGGTGATACATAACTTCTCCAGCCTGATGATAACAAATTACTACATTAGGTTTTACTTTTTTAACTACGGCTATCTGTGCCTTTGTCTCAGGTTCAGATACAGCTTTCTTTCCTGCATATAACTTTTGACCAGGTGCTTTTGCGCTTTCTCTTCCAAAGCCTTCGGCGAAGTTTCTATTGATATCCACGCCTCTTGCATTTGACTTCCATTCTTTAAAACTAGCTCCATTTGCTATTTTGTAAAGGTTCTGACGTAAATTAATATCTCTTATTTTCTTAGGTCCATATTGACTAATTGTTACACCATCCGGATTTACCATTGGCATAATTACTAATTTTACCTTGTTAAAAATTGTACTGTAATTCTTTCCCTGATATTTTTTGGTATCATATCCTCGACAATACTCTTCAATGACTTTCATCATAAATTTAGTATTCATATACTCTCTTGCATGTATTGACGTTTCTACATAAACAGTCTTCTTAGCCGTTTCCTTACCTAAAGTAACGTAATACAACTTTCTCTTATCTAAACTTTTTCCTGCAACTTCAACTTTCAATATTGAGCCGTAGGCTTCTTTTAGTTCTTAAGGTCAGATTTCATGTCTGCATAGGAATATTTCTTATCTAATGTATTTACTATTTTTTTAGCATTACATTTGTAGACAACATATTTTGATTTTACTAATAGCTTCTTATTTCCAACTTTTAACATTGAATATCCGCTATTGCATTTCTTATAAACATAGTAGCGGACTCCTTTTTTGACCTTTGTTACTTTCTCCAACTTTAAATTATATGCATAAACTAATTTCTTAACATGCCACCTTTTTTAACTTTTGTTCCTTTTGTGTCCACGTTAGGTTTCGTTGTTGGTTTCTCAGTAGTAGGCTGCTTCGTAGTTGGTTCTTCCACCTTTGTAGTGGTTTCCGGTGCTGTAGTTGTTTCCTCTGTCACCGTAGTTGCCACAACCGTTGTTTCTTCTACTGCCTGGGCTTTTACCCCCGCAAAATTCATTCCTAATGCTATTGCTCCAATTAGCATTAGTGTTTTCAAAGTTTTTTTCATATGTTCCTTCCTTTCAATTTTGGGTATATTTGCTGCGTTTTTTCTTATTTATATTATAATTTCTAACATATTAAATAGCAATTATTGTTTATTTTTTGACAGATATATTAAAGCATATTGGGGTATTTTTTCATAATC
>ERZ859980.936-NODE-936-length-14091-cov-1.305073_pt1 | contig 14091 bp, 15 predicted proteins | sample MGYA00509984_ERZ859980 | MGnify/ENA primary metagenome ERZ859980 (study PRJEB30046, sample SAMN00715173) | human gut metagenome | study: EMG produced TPA metagenomics assembly of the A metagenome-wide association study of gut microbiota in type 2... | reverse complement strand
AAATTAACATCACCTACAATGTGAATCGTTTTACGACGATAATCTTTTTTAATTTCTTTTAAATCACCTTCTAAAACAGCTTTACCTTTTACTAAAATAACTAATTTTTCACAAAACATTTCCACATGTTCCATCCGGTGCGAAGAGAAAATAATACTACACCCTTTCTTTTTAAATTCTCGGATAGCTTCCATAAACATTTCCACATTGATTGGGTCAAGTCCTGTAAAGGGCTCATCTAAAATAAGAAGTTTAGGTTCACTAATCACCGCCGAAATAAACTGAATCTTTTGTTGATTTCCTTTTGATAATTCCTTTATTTTCCGATTTTTATATTCTTCAATATGAAATTTTTTAAGCCATTCATCTAATCTTTCTAAAATAGTTTTTTCATCTAAACCTTTTAAAACCCCATAATAAATAATTTGTTCTTTCACAGTTAATTTGGTAAGTAAACTTCTTTCTTCAGTTAAAAAGCCGATTTTATCAGTAACTGAATAATCGATTGGCTTACCATCTAAAGTAATTTCACCACTTGTTGGTTTTAATAAACCGATAATCATTCTAAAAGTGGTTGTTTTGCCCGCACCATTAACACCTAAAAGGCCAAATATTTCACCATCATTCACCGTAAAAGATAAATCATCTACAGCTTTATGAGTATCATAGTATTTGGTTACATGACTAACTTTTAACATATTCCTCATCCTTCCTAAATTCATTATAAAAGAAAAAAAGATATTCGTCTATCTTTTTATAATCCGGATAAGTTTCTCTTCGATATTTTTAGCTTCATTTTCACTTAAAATTTTCTTCTTGCCTTCTATTTTTTCTTGCAATAGTTCTTTTAAATACAATAATATATCTGAGGATATTCATTTTCATAATGCCAAAAATTTTCCACTTTATATTCAGCAAGCTTTAAATAAAGTTCTAATATGTGATTCTTTTCTTTTGGGGACATCTCCCAACTATTAATTTGAACTGACTTACTAAAAATTTCATGCTTAATTTGATCTAAAAGCATACTTTTTAACTTTGGTTCTAAATGACTTTGGACACAACTTTCATAAATCTTAAACAGATCTAATATCTGAATGTTTTTTAACGAACTGTTAGCCATGATACTTGCCTTTCTTTGTCTATAGGCATAATCATATTGAAGAAGCTGAACGTTTTTTTTAGCTTTTAAAAGTAAAGGATACGTAAAAGCAACGTCTTCATAAACAACACCATCTATAAATTTTTCATATTGTATAAAATCATGTAAAAATAACTTATCCCAGACAGCTGGTGTTTCCATAAAAAAAGATTTCGGCGTTTTTAAATAATCTTCGATATGAGGTATAGCTCTTTTCTGTCTTGGAAAAACTTCATTATGAAGATAATCATTTTCTCTTATTTGAAAACAATTGCCAACTAAAATAGGTAAATCATATTCTTCTAAAGTGTTTGAAAAATCACCAAACATTGTGTGAGAAACTAAATCATCAGAATCTACAAAACCAATATATTTTCCATTTGCAACTTTAAGACCTTCATTTCTAGCATGAGAAAGCCCTCCATTTTCCTCTAAATAGATAGCTTTAATTAAATAAGGGTGATTTTTTTCATATTCCTTTAAGATTTCCCTACTACTATCCGTACTTTTATCTTCAACACAAATAATTTCAATATCTTGCAAAGATTGTGTGACTAAAGAATTTAAACATGACGATAAATATTTAGACACATTATATATTGGTACAATAATACTTACTTTTGGCATAACTTCCCCCTGTTGGAAAGATTATTATAACGAAATAAAAAAGGAAAGTCTAGTTTAATTCACTTTCCTCTATGTTTTCCCATTCATCAAAAATATTTTTAACTAAAATACCTAAAAATTCATTATCACAGTTTTTAAAAAAGTTTTCTTCAAAGTATTCATTATAAATCATATCTTTTAGCATGTCTTTGTCTAACTCTTCTAATATTTCACTCATTGCTATCTGAGTTGTTGTTTTAAATGAATAAGTTCTTGTTTTTGCAAACTTTGAATTTCCTTTCTCTTAGCAGGATAACCACTTAAAAACTCGGTGCTAAATAAAGTTTCAAAAATATCTTCTAATAAAAATTCAGAACCGGTGCCAAAATATTTACCAAACGGAATGGCAATAGCATTGCCTGCATTCACCTTACAAAATAATTTAGCATCAACACTATCTGCGACATATCCCCCATAAACCTCTGGCATCGCATTTAAACTCATTGTTACGCCTATTCCAGAAGCACAACCAGTGATTACAAAATCAACGGCTTTACTATTTAATAAAAGTCCTGCTAAAATACCGGCTCCAACATAATCTATACTACATTCTTTATCATTACTTACCCCATAATTGTAAACTTCATGACCATATTTAGAAGCTACTTTATTTAAAATTTTATAGATAAATTCATTTTTATCTTTTTGACTATTTTCATTTATTAACGCTATTTTCATAAAAAACCTTTCTAACCCTTTATCATAAATATTAAACCTATTAAAATTCCCATAAAAATAGTTAGGAAAATAATACTAATATCATTAATATATCCTGATATTTTATTGGTTCTTTTTAAAATATCTTGTTCTTGTAAATTACCATCTACAATTTTAAAAGGAAACTCATTTTGAATACACAATTCATTTAAATGATCATAATTTACTTTTTGACGATTTAAATCGTCGTAAACAAAATATTTTTGACGATAAATAGAAATTAAAGGTTTTAAGCATTCCTTTTCATTATCAAAATCAGGTTCTCTTTTATTTGTATTTTTAAACTCCTCAATGTATGTTGTTATTTCATTGTCGATATCTTTTTTAACCATATTAAAAAGATTTAAAACATTTTCATTTTTAAAATAATATTGAATGGTTTTAGAAAAGGTAAGCCATTTTTTATCCATTACACTTGGGTCACTACGATAACTTTTTATGCCCCAAATATACATTTCTGTAGCTTTTAAAAAAGAAGATAATTGACTTTCAAAAGAATGATCTTGAATAATATTCATAAAACCAAGATGTTCAAAATATTTCAATAAATCAAGAGCTTTAAAAGAAACTTGAGAAAGTGGTTTTACAGCATTTTCAGAAACCCATCTCCACTTGGAGAAGACGTGACATCTTTTTTATATTCATGAAATTCTTCGTTTGGCAAATGATAAATCGTAATATATTTAGCTTCTAAAGTATTTTTGATGGAATCAGGAAATATTTCTTTAATTCCTTTTTTCTGATTGATGGTACAACGAGGAAAAATTGCTGATGAGCGAAAACATGCCATCGAAAAACAATCTATAGGATCTTTTCCGGCATAAACATAACTTCCTTTTTGGGTACTTTCATTTGGCAATAAAATCTCAATGCTAGGATCTAAGGAAGCATGAAACATGTTAATATCACCTTTATACCATTCTAAAAGCCATTTTCCTAATAATTCATAATTATTTAAAATTTTAGTTTGTTTTTTTCTTTCTCTTTCATGAATAATGGCTAAATTATAGTCCATATAAAAATCATTGGTTAAGGAATAAATTTTCTTTCCTTCTTCGGTTCTTAACTTATTAATATCACAACCACCCAAAGGAGCTGGGTAATTAAGACGATTCCTATCTAGGGCATCGGCATCCTTTAAAATATCCGACATTTTTTGAATTTCTTTCTGTTCTTCTAAAGAAAAAGGAGTATTGGCAAATTCTATTTTATCTTCTTCACTGGCATGTTGGCAAATAAGTAAAGATATTTTTAAAGCTTCTTTAACATCCATCTTATTTTCTATTCTTTTAATAAATTCTTCAGCTCCTACTTTACCATGCTCTTTCCCGGAAGCACCTATTGTTTTTCCTATATCATAATATAGCCCTGCTAATAATAACGTCTTTTCATCAACTTCACGATTTGGCATTTCATTTAACATCATTTGGATATAAGAAAGAACTTTTTCAATGTGTTTTAAATCATGTTGAAAATCCTTAGTATCCGTATAAAGTTTTTTTTCTATACCTTTATTTACTAAGTCCACAATCTTTTGTTGGTCTTCTTTTGTTAAATGATATTTCTTTAGTTTTTCTTCATCAAATGTTTTAAATAACTTTGTTCTAGATTTGCCATGTTAAATACTCCTTACTTTAAATTATTGTACCAGATTTTTTCTTAATTGTAAAAAGGACATTGTAACATATTAAAAGGTTTCATTTATTATGTCATAATTTGATATCAAATTTAAACAAAAAAAATTAGATATTGCTACCTAATTTTAAAATTATTTATTCATTTTTTAATAAATCTTCATGATAATTAAATTCATTTTTATTATCATAAGCTTCTTTAATTAAATTTTTAATTTTTTCTTTATCTGAAGAACTAAAACCAGTTAAAACGGTATCACCTATAACAATATAAGGAACACTTCTTTCACCCGTTTTACCATTATTGGCGGCAAGGAATTTATCCATTAATAAACCATTTTCTGTATTTTCCCAAACTTCAAAGCCATAAATACGAGCATATTGTTTTTCTTCTTTTTCGACAGAATATAAAAATTCATAAAGTTCTCACAATGAGCACAAGTACTACCCCAGAAAATATAAACATTTATTTTGTTATTGTCAAATTTGACGTCCTCAACCGTAGCATTTTTATTAATGCCATCTTTGTGACTATAGTAAGTATAGCCAGCAGTTCCGCCGATTAAAAGGACAAATATTAAAATTCCTATTATACATTTTTATTCATTTATTTTTCCATACCTTCCTGTATTATAAATTTTGCCATCAATTTCTACTAAAAATTGATAAGTTCCTTCTTTTAAACCCTCTTTATTAATATATTTGGTAACCGTAATACCTTCTTCTTGTTCTTTTTCCGTAAAAATATCAACACATAAAGCTGTATAAGGTTTCTTACTTACAGGAACATTATAATAAGTATACGTTAAATCATGATATAAAATTAAATTCACTTTCGTTCCACGTTTAAATTTTCCTTTGAAAACAAAACGATCTACTTCTTCAGTTATAGATATCTCTTTATTATTATAATCATCATCTATATCTTGAGCGAATAAATTTAAATTAAATGATTTTTTAGCAATCTCTGTTTCTCCTAAAGAACCAAGTCGATTGGCTTTATCATTCGAATATTTTTCATTTTCAGCATAAAGACTCATTTTTTCGACACGATAATTATTAGTTGCAAATTTCATTTCAAAAATCACTTTATTATTTAGAAGTTCTACCGTGTCAGATACTAAACTTGCATTATTTGAAAAACCGGCTGGCTGATTAGAATTTTTACCATCAACATAAACAATACCACCAGAATGAACAATATAACGATTGGAAGCTAAATAATCTACATCTGAAATATAAGGAGAATAAAAACTACTACCCCGTTCTTTTCCATATTCATAAACTTGTTCAATTGTCATATTTTCGGTGTCAATTTTATACATAACACCTCTTGAATAACTCTTAGAAGCATCTACATATTTACTTTCAATTTTTGATTTATTGTTACCATTATCAAATAAGAAAACATATCCTTCTGGCGTAATCATCGCAGCATGTTGACTCCATTGCCATTCAAAATTCTTTCCTTTAGGTGTAAAGAAATATTTTTGATAATCTTCACTCCAGTTAGTTTTGTCACCAATTATCCAGTTTAAACTACCATCATCATAAGAAATATTAATAACGGCGTCTTGATGTCTTCCTGATAAAGTTATTGAATTTGTTTTTTTATCATACCAAACAGCATTATTATGAACCAGTCATATTCACTCCAGTTTTCACTTTTACCATCTTCATGATTTAATATGCTAGAAATATCCCAAGTTTTTACAATTTTACCTGTTTTTCTGTCTAACTCTACAACATAGTCCTCTACGGTCTTACCATTAGCAAAATTATCACTGGCAACAATTAAATTACCATTTTCCATTTCATAATAATCGTGATGATATCCACCTTCTAGGCTATATTCTGTATATATTTTACCTAACATATCCATTTCATAAAGACTGTCATATAATAAGGGCTATTTACAAGTCTTTCAGTACTTAGTAAAAGATGGCCATTTTGCAGACGATTTACTTCCCAAATAGAATTAATTGTTAAATACCAACGTACATCGCCATTGACATCATAAGCAGCAGTATATCCTTTACTAGATGGCGTATAAAAATATAAATCATTAGTAAGTTTTGAAGCATCTTTTACTACACTCGTTGGCAAAGATATATCATCAGGTAATTTATCTGTTTTAATTTTAATTGTTTTGGAAACTTTACCATAACTAATAACCACTTCATTTTCTTTATCAGCATAAAGGCCATATATAGGTAAAAAATGTTTTTTAGTTGCTTCAAAAGTATGCGTATAAGTTGTTAAAGCATCTTTTCCTTTAATCGTAACTTTAACAGCTTCTTCTTGTTCTGTTTCAAATAAAACCAAAGCACTTAAAGGAGAAATATCATAGGATTTAAAACAACATTAGGGTTATCTATTGTATACCCTTCTGTATTATAATCTTTCTCGTTTTGTTTTTCAACTAAACTAATTGTTTTATCAATAGGTGTATCGGCTGTATTTTTTATTTCTAAAAAAACCGCTCCTAAAAATAAAATTAACACTACTCCTACTCCAAGTAAGAGACAATTTTTTTTCTTCATTTTGTTCCACCTTTCTTCGTCATTATATAAAATTTTTTTCTTTTTGCAAAGAGAAAAAAACTCAACTTTGAGTTGAATTTTAAAAAAATAATAGAATAATTTTAGGTAAGAAAATAATAAGACCAATAATGATTGAAAATAAAGCGTTAATTAAAACGGCTCCCGCGGCAATGTCTTTTACTTTGCCAACTTTTTCATTATATTTTGGTTCTACAAAATCAACAAAATTTTCGATAGCAGTATTCATCAATTCCATAGAAATAACAAGGGCAAAACAAAAAAGACACCAAAGCCATTCAACTAAACTTATTTTTAATAAAAGCCCTGCTAAACTTACTAAGATAACAAAACAGGCATGAATTTTCATATTACGTTCTTCTTTTAAAGCTACTAAAATACCTTTAAAAGCACTTTGGACGCTTTTAAGAAATTTCTTCATAAATCAACACTTTCCTCGCTTTCAGAAAATTTATTAATTAAAAGATAATATTCTCTTTCGACATTTTGATCTGTAAAATAAATATTTTTATTTTGTAAAGACCAACTATTTTGATTATCTTTTAGAAAAACAAGTATTTCTTTTTCTAATGCAATAATTTTAATAACTTCTTCCATATCTTCTTTAATACTTTTTTGATTATCAAGATAATCTTTTATTTGCTCTTCATAATATTCTTTGTAAAAAGAATCTTTTCCTTCGTAAAAATTCATATAGTAATCACGATTATATAATTTTTCTTCTGTTTCTTTTAATTCATTTAATTTATTAATAACTTTCTCGGCATAAGGAATAGAAGTTTCAAAATTAGGACCATCCATCAACATATTTTCATATGATAAGATACTTGTAATTTTATCATTTTCTGAAATAGTTCGAATACTTTTATAAGTATTGTAATATTCTTTTAAATAGGTTTTTATAGCTTTCTCAACATCTTTATAATTACCATCTGAAACAATAGTATTAAATCTTTCATTTAAAAAATATTCATCAACATATTCGTCACTCATTTCATTTTCAATGGTCCATATTTCATCTTCTAATGTTACTTGATAATTAACATTTATTAAAATAAATCCACCAAATGATACCATTCCCGCTAAAATTAACCAAACAATGATAACAAAAAGCCATGTTCCCACTTTACTTTTTTTCATAAGCCACCTTCTCTTAAAAGTATAGCAAAATTATTACTCATAAATCAAGACGATGTGATATAATAGGAACATGTTCTAATAGCTCAGCTGGATAGAGTGTTAGCCTCCGAAGCTAAAGGTCGGGAGTTCGAATCTCCCTTAGAACACCATAAAGAAATACTTATATTATATATATGAAAAAGGCTGTTGTAAGAAGATAAATTTTCTTCTTGCAGCAACCTTTATTTTTTATGACTATATACATTTAATTTGTTCCACAAAGTTAGTCCCTACAAAGATTATTGATTTTTATTTCATTATTTCTTTTAATATAATTAACAACTTCAAGTAGATTAGATTTAGTAAAATCTTGCAATTCATCTTTAGCATAATTATTATTTCATTTGAAGCATTTTAACAATTCTCCTGCTTCTATTGAGATTAATTTAACTAAATTTTCTGATATATTAAACTGCCGACACTATCTTTCTTCAGCAAATCATCTTGTTTTTTTAGTTAATTCTACCGTAAGACACTTTTTCTGTTCTATCATATCACGATAAAAATAAAAATAGGACTCTATCCTAAAATAGACCCCTTACAAAAGTATTTTTACTTTTTTCTCGCATGACTAATATATCAAAACTGCTAAAAAAAGCAATAATTTAATTATTTTTATCAAACAATTCTTGAACAATTAAATCCTTTGAATGTAGATTATTATTCTTATTTAATAATAAATTTTCATAAAATTTAACTAAATAACTACTATCTTCTTTTATATTCAAATAATTATTGAAATAATTACTTCTTACTAAAGCATTTCTAAAATAAATCGATTTATCTTTAAATAGAGTATATCTACGTTATAACCCAAACTAATTAAATACTTTCAATAAATAATGCTATTGTTCTAGTATTTCCTTCTCTAAAAGGGTGCACTTGCCATATACTAGACGAAAATTTAGTTATGTTATTAATAACATCAACAATATTCATTTTTTTATAGTTTTTTTCTTTTTCTAGGGATATATCATATTCTAATGATTCAGTTAAGTAGTACAATCTCCATATGCTACTGAATCATTATTAAGAATTTTTTCATGTTTAGAAAAATCTATCTTTCTAAATTCCCCAGCGAATTCATAAACATCTTGAAATAAAAATTTATGAACATATTTTAAATAATCAACTGATAAATTGAAATTATCTTTATTTAATAATTCAACTATTCTAGCAGATACAAAATCACACTCTAATTCATTATGATTTATTTCATTTTTATTTTCTTTTTCAATGTAATATTCTTTTAATTCTTTTTCTACTTCTTCTATTGTTAAATTACCTTCTACTTCTTCATCTAATAATTTTTCTAAGTATTTAGAAGGTTTTAAATTATCAACTTTTTGAAGTCCAATAGCCATATCCCATTGCAATTGTTTTACATAGTTACTAGATTTATATTGTTCTTCATATTCATTAGCACTTGAATCTAACTCTTTTTCGCTCATAATTTATACCTCCTAACTACTTATAATTATATCATAAATCACACAGATATAATTACTATATTGAAGGTTAAATCAATTTTAGAATATCATAATATAATAAAAATAGCATTTATGTCTTAAATAATCACCATTTTAAATCCATTTATCTCAATATACTATCTAATTAATTGTTTAAATATGGTCATCTTAATCCCCAATTAAATTATGTAATGGTAAGTAAACTCGCCACCTGGTAAGTTCATTTTCCATTAGTAGCATCTATAATTATTTGACTTTTTTAATATAATCTTTATAGGAAATTATTCCATCCAATAAAATAGGAATTATTATAGCTGTAGAAATATATTCATAAATATTTATAAGTTCCGGCATAAAAAGTTTATTTATACTAATAATCGTATAAACTACTATAAAAGTTATTACTAATAACATTTTACATGCAAGAAAATTGAATTTTCCATCGTCATAATTAATAATTATGTTTACAAATCTTAATATATTTCTAATTATAAATAGCATGGGTATAATTGATACTTCATTTATTAAATACAAAATCATTTTAACAATATTTATTATTGATTCATAAATATAAATAAAAAATAGTAATACTTTTTTTATTCCTTTTAAATTTCTATATTTAAAGAGTATGTTATAATTAATCATTAATTTCTCAGATAGTGTATAATCTAATTTATTAACCTTAAATATACATTTGATTAATTTTAATAAGTATCTAATATTTAATATAATAGAAAATAAAAAAATATATATTTTAATTAACAACACCACTATAATAAATGATTCCACAAGTAGAGTATTAGAAAAACAATTTATTATCGATTCATATTTTATATTTTGCAATATATAGCAAAACCAATAACAAAATATAGAATACGTTGTATAATCCAAACTCTCCACTTTTACACTTATAAAAGGCTTTATTATAATTAAACAAAAAGCAAGTATTAATATTGGAATATACAAATGATTAAAATCTATTTTTAAATGCCATATAGAATAAATTATAATTATTAAATCACAAACCAGTAATATTATTAGTTTTAATAAACTTACATGTCCATTTGGTTGTATTATTGGAACATCTTTACTTTCATCTTCATTTTCCACCTTATCCTTATTAAAAAGCGGAAATAAAATTGCTTCAAAAATACATATAATCAAGCATATTATACTTGTTATATTATAAAATTTTTGCATTTTAATTAGGTTTAATAATTCCATATTTTCTCACTCCATCGCAAATATTATACACTTTTCTTACCATTTCTACCATAAGGATTCCTTGCTAAATTTCTATTTTCATATTTAAAGTTACCTCTGGTACAATATCATATTTAAAACATATAGTAATATTTCTATCTTTATCTATAACTATTTTATCTACTAACGTATCAATTAATTCTTTTTTTGGTTTATTTAAATCTAATAGTTTTTTTATTTTTTTAGTATAATCAGGCAAAATATTTGCTTTATTTTTAATTTTATATTTTTTAACATTTTGATCTTCTATCTTTTCGTTAATTTGTTTTAATTTTTGTTCAAATTCACTTGCTAATTCTTTATATGTATCTGCGGATATTACGCCATCACACCTGTCATTGTATAAAGTTTTTAATCTACCTGTAATCTTTTCTTTTTCTATTTGAAATTCTTTAACTATTTTATCAATGTTAGTAGTTTCCTTGTGAATATTTTTTACTACTTCATCATTTAATTCTTTTATATTAAATTCTTTTATTAACTTAGATATATACTTTTTGTTCTAATACCTGTTCTTCTAAATAATTATATGAATAAAAATGAGAATAGCACCTGTCTCTTACAGGATTTCTAGAATATCTATTGCAATTAACAGACCAATAATCTTGTTTTATACGATAAAGAACTGTAAGTCTATTTTTGCACTCTTTACAAAATAACTTACCTTCTAATAATCTTTTTTCCCTATTCGTTTTAACCTCATAATTTCTAGTATTTCTTTTTCTTAAAGTATTAACATACTCAAATGCATCTTTATCAACTAATGGTTCATGGGTGTTTTCTACTATAATCCATAACTTTTCATCTAATGTTATTTTCTTTTTAGATTTATAATTGACTTTAGTTTGAGTATGCTGTACTAAATCACCAGTATATACTCTATTTGTTAATATTTTTTTACTGTAGAAATATTCCAATTATCTCTATCAATTAATCTTGATGAATAATTAGTCTTTTTATATCCACTAAATGTAATTACATTTGCTTTATTTAGTCTATTAGCTATTTCAGTAGGTCCAATACCATCAGCTCTTCTTTTAAATATCTTTTTTTATTATTCATCAACTTCAACACTCCTAGTTCTTACATTTAAAATGTATATCATGAATTTTATCCTTTTTTGGTTTAATTTCAAAAAAAAGAAATTAATCTCCTAATGTAAGTTCTATAATATTTAGTGCTGATGAAAAATATTTAACATATTATCTAAAATAAATTAAAAAAAAGAAAAGCCTATACAAACTTTTCTCATTTCTAACTAAAAGAATTTTATAATATCTTGAACTGTAATATAAAGCATTAGAAGCATTAGAAGTGCAAACCCAATCATATTACATGTGTTTTCAAATTTAGCATTTAATTTGCTTCCCTTTAGTTTTTCTAAAATCATAAAGAAGACATGTCCTCCATCAAAAGCTGGGAATGGTAAAATATTAATAAAACCAACATTGATAGATAAAAAGGCAGTAATATAAATTAATTGTTGTATACCATATTTAACACTTTGATCAACTACTTTATAAATACCAACTGGGCCAGATAAATTAGAGACAGAAACTTGTCCACTTAGAAGTCCCCATACAGTAATAGCCATAGATTTCATGATATCAATGAATTTTGGAAAGTAAATTTAACACACTCTATAAAGTTTTTATCACGACGATTATCTATTTGAATACCAAAAGTTTTTGTCTCATTTCCTTTTTCATCCTTAGTTATTTTAGGTACTAAAGTAAGAGTTTCTTTTTGACCATTTTCGTGTGTGACATCAAAAGTATACACATTATCATTATTTTATAATATAAATAAATTTGGCCAACATCCCATGAAGTAAACTTATGACCATTAATGGCATTAATGATATCACCACTTTGCATTCCTGAAGTAGATGCTGCCGAATCTTCTTGAACATTTAATACTTTAGGAGTACTACTTGTTGGTCCCCAGATGACAGCTAAAATAAATAGTAAAACTATCGCTAAAACAAAGTTATTAAAAACACCTGCTACTAAAATAGCTAATCTTTGATACCAAGGACGGTTACACATAAATTTTTCTTTAGGAATTTCACCATCATCTTCGTAAACTTCCCCAGCCATTTGAACAAAACCCCCAATGGGTAAAGCCCGAATGTTGTAATTAATGCCATCTTTTCCCTTATGAGAGAAAATTAATGGCCCCATACCAATTGAAAATTCATAAATATGAACTCCTGATTTTTTAGCACATATAAAGTGACCAAATTCATGTACTAAGATGATTAGTCCTAACACTAAGATAAACACAATTAAACTAAATATCCACATAACAATCCTCTTTCTATATAAATCTCTGTATAATAGTATAAGCAAGTACTACAAAAATAAAACTATCAAATCTATCTAAAATACCACCATGACCGGGAATTAAGTCTGAAAAATCTTTAATATTGTTTTCTCTTTTAATCTTACTAAATAATAAATCACCAAAAACACTTATTATAGAAAGAATAAAACTTGTTACAACAACTTCTAATAAACATTCATTAGAAATAACTAGAGCATAAAAAACTGTGGGAATGATAGTCCCAAAGATAACCCCACCAATCGTACCCGCATAAGTTTTATTAGGATTATGGTAGGAAATATTTTTTTCTTGCCCATTAGTTTTCCTACTAGATAGGCAAAGATATCTGTAATAGTAGAAATAAGCAAAATATATAATAGTAACCAAACATTTTGATTTCTAAGAACGATAACCTGATGAAAGGCCGTACTTAAGAAAAGCAAAACTCCTATTAAATAAAAGGCATCTTTTGTCTCGTAATTTGTATTTTTATACGTTAACATCGTAGGAAGTAAAAAAACAAGCGATAATAATGACAATAAAACACTGCTAACACCATTTGTTTCACCATGAACTTCATATTCGTAAAAAATAAGTAAAAACATACTAATCATTGCCGCAAACTCAATACCGCTAGGATATTTGTCACGGCTCTTTTTTAAATCAAAAATTTCTTTTAAAGCCAATAATGATAAAACTCCTATCATAATTAAAAACGGTTTGCCATTACTTATGACAATAGGAATTAATACTACGAATAAAAGTATTCCACTTATAATTCTCTTAAGCATATTATCAACATCTTTCTTTCTAAAGTATACACGTTTTTTAATATTAGTTCAAGAAAAAAACTGGTCTTTACAACCAGTCTTTCTGTAAATTAGATATGATAAATTTTATTTTTCTTAGTTGAAACATATAAACCAATTGCTAAAACAAGACCACCAGCAATAACTGCATATGGTAAGAAAGAACCTGTTTGAGGATTTTCTGTTGTTTCGCATTGTGATTTATATTCTGTTTCTGTACATTCTGTACCGTTAGCACAGTAGTATTTTTCATCTTTTACTTGGCATTTTGGATTTTCAACTACTGGAGTAGTTCCTGTTGCAATGGTAATAGTACAAGGGTCTGTT